>Ga0213878_10000065_pt1 | contig 62017 bp, 63 predicted proteins | sample VelepicoBEBS_R02_FD_161053 | JGI IMG/M metagenome (GOLD analysis project Ga0213878, IMG submission 161053) | Vellozia epidendroides bulk soil microbial communities from rupestrian grasslands, the National Park of Serra do Cipo, Brazil - BS_R02 | ecosystem: Environmental > Terrestrial > Soil >... | reverse complement strand
GCTGGGAGCCGCTGCCCGCTGCCGCGGCCGAGCTCAAGCAGGCTGCCGAACTCGTCGCCACCCTCCTGGCTCCCTATCTGGAACCTTAATAGGAAGGCTATTTTGGGGATGTTGTACTAGGCCCGCTGCGTCAGCCCTTCCTCCCGCCCGATGCCGTTCTCCTCGACATCGCGCGGGTAGTGATACCAGGCCTCGTGCGGTGAGAACCGTTGGCACTCGAGGCATTGAGTGCCCGGCCATTTGACGCCGCACCCCGGGCAGACGCCCCGAGTCCGGAACGTGTTCCAGGCCGTGCCGCAGGATGGCGTGCATTCCCTGCGGTCTTCCGCTTGCGGGCGCCAACCGCACCTCGGGCCATGGATGTCCAGGCGTTCCTTCGTCATGGCTGTGCCTGCCCTCCCTGTCGGGATTGAACCAAGGCCGCGAGAAGAGCACCGCCCGGCAAACCCGAAACACGCTCCCTACACTCAAGCCCATGCTGACCGTCCACCACCTCAACAACTCCCGCTCGCAGCGCGTGCTGTGGCTGCTGGAAGAACTCGGCCTGCCCTACGAGGTGAAGCATTACCAGCGCGACGCGAAGACCTCGCTGGCGCCACCGGAGCTGCGCCAGGTGCACCCTCTGGGCAAGAGCCCCGTCATCACCGACGGCGGGTTGACGGTGGCCGAGAGCGGCGCCATCCTGGAATACCTGGTGGATCGCTACGGCAACGGCCGGCTCAAGCCCACGGGCGAGCAGGAGTTGCTGCACTACCGCTACTTCATGCACTTCGCCGAGGGCTCGGCCATGCCGCCGCTGCTGATGAAGCTGGTGTTCAACAAGGTCAAGCGCGCGCCGGCACCCTTCTTCGTCAAGCCCATCGCCAAGGCGATTGCGGACAAGGTGCTGGGCAGCTTCGTGCAGCCCAACATCGACGCGCAGCTGAAGTTCCTGGAGGCGGAGCTGACGGCGCGGCCCTGGTTTGCCGGCACGGAGTTCTCGGCGGCGGATGTGCAGATGAGCTTCCCCGTGGAAGCGGCCGCGGCGCGGGGCGGGGCCATGGACAGCTACCCCAAGCTGCGCGAGTTCCTGGACCGCATCCATGCGCGGCCGGCGTACAAGAGGGCGCTGGAGCGGGGTGGGCCGTACAGCCTGATGAGCTGACAGGCCGTGGGGCTCAGTTCCAGACGCTGGGCGGATAGCCCGCGGCCGTCTGGCGCAGGAGCGCAATCGTTCCTGGGTCCATTCGCTCGGCCGGTACGTACGCCAGTACATGCCGGGCAAATTCGGGAAGCCCCATCAGCATGACCGACAGCCTGATCGTCCTTCCATCCGCTGTCCGCAGCCTGAACCACTTCATCACCGGCGCGTAGTCCACCGACGTCAGGTTGCTCCAGCGGACGTATCCGCAGCGATTCAACAAGGGCACGTAATAGAGCCCCTCTGGCGTGAGGCGATGGCGGGCAACGAGATATTCCGCGACCAGGGCCGAGCTCCAAACGAAGAAAAACAGGAAGAGCGACGTGGTCCACACATTCGTGGTCTCGTTCCTGCCGATGGTGTTTGAGATCACGGCGATCCCGCCAAAGAAGACCGAGCCCACCAGACCGATCGCCAGCGTACTGAGGGGATGCCTCAAGGTTGAATGCTCGCGCTGGGGCGAGGCTTCATGCGGCTCTTCGCCATCCAACCCATCACGACCGTCATGGCGAGGCCCCAGAGAGTCCACTGAACAATCGGTACCCACCAGTCGCGATTCATCTGTTGCTTCCCAGGTGCTTGGGCTTCGGACCGTACTCCGCGACCCTGCACTCCGCCCCCTGCGGGTTCTCGCAGCACGCCGCCAGCTTCTTCAGGCTGTCGCTGAACTGCTGGACCCACTGCGCCTGGCTGTGCAGGTCGCCGGGACTCATCCAATGCGACTGCGGGAAGCGCTTGGACCACTCATCGCCGCCCTCCTGAGGCGCACTGCCGGTGGACTGCTGCATGGCCACCCGGCAGGAATTCATGTTGCCCATGCGGTGGCAGGCCGTACAGGTGTTGCCGCGCGTCGTGATGCCGAAGGCGTTCAGCCTGGCCCAGGCCTTCTTGAAGTCCTCGCCTATGGCCTTGGGCTCGTAGAAGCCGAACGGGTCGCCGGGCAGCTGGGTGGTCTGCGCGATGTAGGGGCTGTACATGAAGGGCCCGCTGTCGTGGCAGTTCACGCAGGCGGGCTGGCTCCAGGCGACCTGATGCGGTGTCTGCCAGACCTTGTCGGCCGGCGGCGCCTTGACGCCCTCGGGATTCGCGGCCTGGGCCTTGCGCGTCAGCGTGCTGGGCGAGGGCACCCATCGGCCGTCTATGCCCGCACCCGCGGCCAGCGGCGCCCGGGCCTTGGCGGTGAACCAGCAGGTCTTGCCGTTCTTCGGGCTGTGCGAGATGACATTGATCTCGTCGAACAGCGGGCTGCCCGCTGGCCGCGCGACCTGCTTGCGGCAGATGGCGCTGATCTGCGCCGTCCGGTCGTCGCGCAGCACCAGCACGCGGCTGCCGGGCACGCATTGGCCCTGGCTGCCGGTGTCGTGCTGGGGCAGCAGCGAGGGGCGGTCGCATTGCTGCGGCGCCTGGTCGACCGGCACCGGCCGGCCGTCGATGGTGATGGCAATCTCCTCGCCAGCCATGCAGTTGAAGGCCGGGATCTCACTGACCTGCACGGCGCATTGGCGGCCGTACTCGAACAGCGTCTCGGCGTGGACGGTACCGGCGAGCAGCAGCAGCAGGGCGGGCTTCATGCGACCACCAGCCCTTTCTCCGCCAGCACCACGGCGCTTATGGCCTGGTGGTAGCGGGCATAGCCGGTGCAGCGGCAGATGTGCTGGCCCACGGCGTCCTCGATGGCGGCGTCGAGCTGCGCTCGCGCGACGGGCTGGGCGCGCAAGCGCTCGACGAGCATCTCGGTCGCCATGACGAAGCCCGGCGTGCAGTAGCCGCACTGGAAGGCGAAATGGTCGAGGAAGGCCTGCTGCACGCGGCTGGGCTTGTCCATGCTGCCGGTGCCCTCGACCGTGGTGATGCTCTGGCCCTGCAGCAGCGCCACCGGCGTGGAGCAGGCGAGCAGGGGCTGAGCCTGGCTGGTCGGCGTGCGGCGGGTCGCGACGGTGCATGCCTTGCAGACGCCGATGCCGCAGCACAGCCGCGTGCCGGCCAGGCCCAGCTCCTCGCGCAGGAAGTCGACCAGGGGCAGGTCGGCAGGCACGTCGGCACGCACGGGGCGGCCGTTGACGTGGAACTGGACGGGGACGAGATCGCTCATGACAAGGCCTTCTGGATGTCTGCGGCGGTGATGGGCAGGGCGCGCAAGCGCTTGCCGGTGGCATGCGCCACCGCGTTGCCTATGGCCGGTGCGATGGGACACAGCACGGCCTCGGCGATGCCCTTGGCGGTGGGCTCGTCGCTGGGCAGCGTCGTGACGTTGAGCCGCGCCAGCGGCACGTCGGCGCTCAGCGCCACGTGGTAGCGGTCCAGGTTCCAGCGCCCGTCTCCGGCGCCGCCTGCCTCCAGCGGCAGGTTCTCCAGCAGCGCATAGCCTATGCCCATGGCCACGCCGCCCTGGGCCTGGCCCAGCAGCAGGTCCGGCTGCAGCACCTTGCCTGCATCCAGCAGCAGCTCGACGGCGACGACGCGGGGCTCGAAGGTCCTGGGCGCGATCTCGACCGCCACCAGCACGCCCGACGGCGCGTACAGGCTGCGGCCGTAGAGGGCCGCCTCGGGGTTGGGCGGGATGACGTTCTGGCGCAGCACGGCCGTCCAGGCCGGCTGGCCCGCGGCGCGCAGCGACAGCCCGTCGATGGGCAGCTGCAGCGGCGGCCCCGCCGGCACGGCATAGGTGCCGGCGACCCAGGCACCTTCGTACAGGCCGTGCACCATGGCGGCCGACGTCAGTCCCAGCTGCTGGACCTTGGCGGCCAGCGCAGCCAGCGGCAAGGGCGCCATGCCCGGCGCCGTGAGGCGACCTGCCTCCCAGCGGGCCTGGCTCTGCAGCTGCGCCAGCGGCACGCCCCAGATCGCCGCCGCCGCCGGCAGCAGGCCGGCCTGGAACAGCACCCGGCTGGCCTGCTCGGCGACGTGCACCTGGTGGAAGGCCGTCAGGCAGGCGCTGCTGGACATCGCGAAGCCCGCCGTCCAGTTGGGCTGGCTCCAGTCGCCGCCCTTGTAGTTGCTGACGTCCAGCGCATTGAAGCTGCCGACGTCCCCCATGACGACGTCATGCGCGTTGTGGCCCAGCCAGCCCGCGGTGGAGATGGCCAGCGTCGTCGCCGAGCCGTTGCCCATGTCCACGCAGTTGCTGCGCACCGTGAGCCGCCCGGCGGCGTCCATCGCCACCTCGGCCATGACGCCGTCCTTGCCCGTGCCATAGGCCTGGTTGGCCAGCGCGAAGCCCACGCCGTAGCGGACGCCCTCGCGGGCCTTGCGCGCCTTGACCGCCTCGCGCTCGCGCCACAACGGGTGGGCGCGGGCGCGGCGGCAGATCTCGCGCAGCGTCATCGCCTGCGTCAGCGGCGCGCCGGTGATGGTGCGATCGCCCTCGCGCAGCGCGTTGATCTCGCGCAGCTCTATGGGGTCGCGCCTCAGCGCCACGGCCACCTCGTCCACCAGCGTCTCGGCGGCGAAGCTGGCCTGCGGGCCGCCGAAGCCGCGCATGGAGCCGGCCACGACGCCAGTGCTGGGCTGGGCGATGGCGTCCACATAGGCCTGGCGGATGTCGTAGCCGCTGAGGCCGCAGTAGGCCGCCAGCATCGCGACGAACTGGCTGTAGTTGTTCTGGCCGCCGGCGGGCAGCACCTGCTGGCTGCCGAAGGCGAGGAACCTGCCGGTCTTCGCGTCGACCGCGATGCGCTGCGTGATGTGGCTGGCCAGCTGCTTGAGCCCGCCCTGGAACTGCTCGTAGCGGTCCTGCGCGATGCGCACCGGTCCGTCGGCCAGCGCCGCCGTGACGGCCAGCAGCGACGGGAAGGTGGAGACGTCGCGCCCGCCGAAGCCGCCGCCGGGGTAGCAGGAGTTCAGCACCACGGTCGCGACCTTGACGGGGCAGTCCTTGCTGAACATCGTCCAGCTGTCGGTCGCGTCGCCATTGGTGGCCTGGGTGCCCAGCACGAGATTGAGCGTGCCGGCGCCGGCACGGTCCAGCCAGGCCAGGCCGGCCTCGGGCTCCATGAACATCGGGTCCAGCACCTGCGTCGTGTAGCTGCCACCAAGCTGCAGCACGGCGGGAGCCGGCGCCTGCAGTGCGGCGTCGATGCGCTGGCGCAGCGCCTTGGCCGTGCTGTTGTAGGGCGCGCTCTTGCTGTCGGGCTGGAAGGGGTCGGACGCGAAGCCCACCTGTACCTGCGAGAAGGGCGCCGTTCCCGCGGCCTCATAACGCGTCAGATAGGTGGCCGGGTTGTAGGCCTTGAGCCTGGGCGGTTGCAGGGGCGGCGCGCCGGTCTTCACGACGCCGGGCTGGAACTGCAGCGCGCGCTTGGCGCGGCGGTAGGTGTTGGCGTCGGCAAAGACCAGGATGGCCACCGGCTGGCCGTAGAACTGCGGCGCGCCGTCGAGCGGCACCAGCAGCTGGCAGACGCCGTCGTTGCCCTGGGTGGAGAACGGCAGCTGCAGGTTCAGCGCGGCGAGATCCCGCTGCGGCCAGGGAAAGCCGGGCAGCGGCTTCTGCGTGATCGTCAGCAGCGGCCGCGCGTCGGCGGCGTCCAGCCGCGACAGGTCAAGGCCCGCGAAGGCCAGGCCGGGCTGCGTCGCGCGCAGGATCATGGCCATGCGCTCGATGCTCGGCCAGCCGGGCATGTCGGCGACGCGGAAGTCGCGGGCATAGATCTTCTGGCCCGTGACCTTGGCCAGCCCGTCGATGCGAAAGCGCGCCTTGCCCGGCCCGCCGGACCAGTCGGGCGCGCCGGGCGGCGCGTGGGGCTGCGTGGGCGTGCCCTCCGGCTGCGGACGGGCACCGGCCAGCTTCAGTGCTGCCGGCCTGGCCAGGGACAGTTCGTGCACCAGCAGCGTCACCACGCCGGCGCCCGCGCCGATGACGCGGCGCCGGGTCAGCCTGAAGGGTCCGTTCGTGAACGTCGAGTCCGACACGCCTGCCTCCCATCTCCTCGATGGGGGCGAGTGTGTCACCGCAACATGGCGTCAGCGAGACGGTGTCGCCCTATCGCCCCCGGCAGTTCTGCCGGGTTACGGCGCCGGGCGGCTGCGGTAGAAGGTCATGGGCTCGGCCTTCAGCGCCTTCAGCACGTTCTTGCGCATCGCGCCGACGACGTGCATCTCGCAGGGCTTGCAGTCGAAGCGCAGCGTCAGCTTGTCCTCGCCATGAGTCAGCGTCAGCGGCTCGGCGCGCACCGTGCCCTGCACGCCGGTCACGCCCTTGGCCTGCTTGGGGCATAGGCTCATGGACCAGCGCACGCAATGCTTGGTGATCATCAGCGGCACCTCGCCCAGCTCCTCGTGGCTCTCGTAGGCGGCGCCGACGACCTTGACGCCGTGGCGGGCGTAGAACGCCGCGGCGCGGCCGTTGTAGACGTTGGCGAGGTAGCTCAGCGTGTCCTCGGGATAGGGCACGGGCGGCTCGACCGGCGTGGCGCGAGGCAGGCGCTGGAAGGCGGCCTCGCGGGCCGCTTCGAGGGCCGCGATGGCGTCGCGGCGCAGCGCGTTGAGCTTGCTGGCGGGCAGGAACAGCGGCCCGCCGCGCATCGCCAGGCGCACGCGGCGGGCCGCGAATATGGTGTCGCCCAGCCGGGCCAGGCCGTCCTTCAGCTGGGCCTCGGCCTGGCTCGCATCTCGGGCCGGTTCGTGGACATGGGGCAGGTGCACCGAGGCCTTGGCGCCGGTCTCGTCCTTGAGACTCAGCTCGAAGCCGTCATTCACCTGGGCCAGCGTGAGGTCCACCGCGATGCGGCGTTCGCTGCTGGGCCTGGCCAGCATGCGCTCCCAGGCCATGTCGCGGTTGCGGCTGAGGGCCGTGCCGGGGAAGAGGTCCTTCAGGTCGCCGAATGCCTGGCCCTTGGACAGGTTGGGTTCGATCTTCCAGCTCGTGCCGCCCAGCGGGGTCGCGACGTTGACCGGCACGCCCTGGAGCTCGCCCTGGCGGTCCCACCAGGTCAGCGCGTCGCCGTTGTTGACAACCCTGACCGCGTCACCGGTGTCGATGTCGAAGTCCGCCGGGCCGACGCGCACCACCTCGCCCAGCGGCAGGCCGGCATGCTTGGGCGTATCGAAGGCGCCGATGTCGATCTTGCGGCCGTTGACGAAGTAGTCGGTGCCTCCGCGGTTGAAGGCCTGCTCGGGTTCGGGCGTGAACGTGAACGTGCAGCGGCCGTCACCCGTGGAAGCCAGCTCGGGACGGGCGTCCATGATCGCATCCAGCAGCGTGCGGTAATGGGCCGTCACGTTCTTGACGGTGGCCATGTCCTTGTAGCGGCCCTCGATCTTGAAACTGCGGATGCCGGCGTCGATCAGCGCCTCGAGGTTGGCGCTCTGGTCGTTGTCCTTCAGGCTCAGCACATGCTTGTCGTGGGCGACGACGCGGCCCTGCGCGTCGGTCACCGTGTAGGGCAGGCGGCATTCCTGGCTGCAGCTGCCGCGGTTGGCGCTGCGGCCGGTGTGGGCATGGCTGATGAAGCATTGGCCGCTGTAGGCCACGCACAGCGCGCCGTGCACGAAGAACTCCAGCGTGGCCTGCTGCACCTGCTCGCGGATGGCGAGGATCTGCCTCAGGTCGAGCTCGCGAGCCAGCACCATCTGCGAGAAACCCACGTCCTGCAGGAAGCGCGCCTTCTCGGGCGTGCGGATGTCGGTCTGCGTGCTGGCGTGTAGCTGGATCGGCGGCAGGTCCAGCTCCAGCAGGCCCATGTCCTGCACGATGAGGGCGTCGACGCCGGCGTCGTGCAGCTGCCAGGCCTGCCGACGCGCGCCCTCCAGCTCGTCGTCGCGCAAGATGGTGTTCATCGTGACGAAGATGCGCGCGTTGAAGCGGTGGGCATGCCTGACCAGCCGCTCGATGTCCTCCAGGGTGTTGGGTGCCTTGTCGCGCGCGCCGAAGCCGGGGCCGCCGATGTAGACGGCGTCGGCGCCATGGTTGATGGCCTCGATGCCGATGTCGGCGTCGCGGGCGGGGGCGAGAAGTTCGAGCGGGATTCGGGCGGCCATGCCCGAATTTTAGGAAACGGCCTAGCGGGTCAGGCGATAGATCAGCAGGGCCGCGCGGATCGCACCGCGCTCGATGGACGAGATGTCCAGCCACTCATCCGGCGTGTGTGCGCCGCCACCCGCCGCGCCCAGGCCGTCCAGGCTGTCGACGAAGGGCGCCACGAACTGCACGTCGCCCGCGCCGCGCTGGCCCGGCGGGAAGGGCACGATGGCGCCCAGGCCCGCATCGGCGCTGGCCGCCGAATACGCCTCCAGCAGCTTCAGGTTGCCGGGCGTCGGCGCCATCGGCGGGTAGTTCTCACTGAAGCTGATCCTGGAGCGCGTTCCGGGCAGGGCCTGTTCCACGATGGCCTGCATGCGTTCAAGGGCCTTGGCGCCCTGCTCGGCGGTCAGGTAGCGCAGGTCGCCGCGCACCTGGGCGTCGCGCGGGATGACGTTGGTCTTGCCGAAAGCCTGGCCCTGGCTTTCGCCGTCGTCCCATCTGGCGCTGGTGCCGGCCACCAGCGTGGCGGCATTGAAGGTCAGGTCGGGCTCGATGAGCTGCTCGCGGAAGGCGTTCAACACGCGGGCCGCCTCGTAGACGGCGCCATAGCCGTCGCGGCCGAAGACGCCGGCCGAATGGCCGGTGCGCGCCGTCACCTGCAAATGCCAGCCCCCCGAGGCGCGGCGGCCTATGGTGCCGGCGTCGCGCCCCTGCTCGTCCTTGGTGGCGCCCTCGAAGGCCAGGGCCACGTCGCTCTGCTTGGCCGCGTCGATCAGCGCCGCCCGAGCCCGCTCGGCGGGATGGCCGACACGCTCCTCGTCACCGGTGAAGACGGCCCGCACCGTGCGGCCCTGCAGAGCGCCGGCCTCGTTCAGCGCCTTCAAGGCCAACAGGATGATGACGTCGCCGCCCTTCATGTCCGACACGCCCTGGCCGCGCACGCGCTTGCCGTCGCTCTGCCAGGGCGGCACGGGGCTGTCCTTCTCGAACACCGTATCGAGGTGGCCGATCAGCAGCACGCGCTTGCCCTTGTCGCCCACGCGCTCGGCCACCAGGTGGCCGGCGCGCTTCATCTCGGCCGGCATCTCGACCCAGCGCGTCTTGAAGCCCAGCGCCTCGAACTCGCTGCCGAAGAGGGCACCCACTTCGCGCACGCCGGCCGGGTTCAGCGTGCCGCTGTTGACGAGGACGCTGCGCTCCAGCAGCTTCAGCGCATCGGGCGTCATCCGCTTCACATGGGCGACGATCTGCGCCTCCTGCGTGTCCAGTCCCGCGGCCCAGGCCGGGGACGTGACGAGCAGCATGGCCAGGACGGTTCGGATAGCGTGCATGGTCTTGCTCATGCCCTGAGTGTCACCCACCGCCCATGCAACGCCGCCTGCTGTTGACCCTGCCCCTGGTACCACTGCCGCAGGCCTGGGCCGCCACGCCGTCCACGGCCCTGCCCAGTGTCCAGGTGCTGCCCGAGCCACTTCCCATGCCAGGCCTGGACCGCACGCGCACGCTGCGCCTGTGCCTGCCGCCGAGCTACGGCCGCGACGCCGAGCGACGCTATCCCGTCATCTACATGCACGACGGCCAGAACCTGTTCGACGCGGCCACCAGCTTCGCAGGCGAATGGGGCGTTGACGAGACGATGGAGGCCCTGGCCAGGGAGACCGGCTTCGAGGCGCTGGTCGTCGGCATCGACAACGGCGGCGCGAAGCGCAACACCGAGATGGCGCCCTACGACCATGCGGAACTCGGCAAGGCCGAGGGCGCGGCCTATCTCGACTTCATTGCGAACACTGTCAAGCCCTTCATCGACGCCGGCTGGCGCACGCAGGCCGGGCGCGCGCGCACGGCCATGATCGGCAGCTCGCTGGGTGGCCTCATCAGCCATGCGGCGCTGCTGCGCCATGGCGAGGTCTTCGGCCGCTACGGCCTGTTCAGCCCCTCCTACTGGGCGGCGCCCCAGCTCTTCGACGCCACGGCCAGGACCAGGCTGCCGGCGGACACACACATCCACCTCTACTGCGGCGGCCACGAGGGCGGCCGCATGGCCGAGCAGACCCGCCGCATGCATGGCCAGTTCGCGCGCCAGCTGCCAGCGCCGCAGCTGAGCCTGCACATCGCCGCCGAGGCCGGTCACAACGAGGCCGCCTGGCGGGCCGAACTGCCGTCAGCCTTGAGGACGCTCTTCGTCGATTGACCCGCCCTGCCGGGGCCAGCGCCGGGCCGCTCGAGGGGCCAAGGCCGGACACATGGCGTCCGGCGAGCGGCATGTGCCTGCCGCGGGGCGGCGCGGTCTGCAAGACCATCCAACGCGCGCCTTGGACGAGGGGCTCCCGCTCAGGCCGGATTGAGGAGGGCGCTGCTGGCAGTCTGCAGCCGCTTCTCGGCGCGCCAGGCCGCCAGACCGTCCGGCGCCTCGCGTGGCGACAGGCCGTTGGCGCGGATGGCGCCCACATAGCCGTCGCGGCCCTGGGCCTTGGCCGCGTACAGCGCGGAGTCGGCCAGCGCCAGGCAGGCGCGCCAGTCCCACAGCCGCGGGTGGCGCGGGTCCAGCGGGAAGGCGCAGAAGCCGATGGACACGGTCACGTGCACCGTCTCGCCGGGCGCGATCTCGAAGGGCAGGTCGCGCACCGCGGCGCAGACGCGCGCGGCCAGTTCGGCAGCGTCGCTGCGGTCGGTCTCGCGGGCCAGGGCCAGCACCTCCTCGCCGCCCCAGCGCACCAGCGAATCCGTCTCGCGGAAGACCTGGCGCAGCCGCTGGGCCAGCTGCACCAGCACCGCATCTCCAGCCGCGTGGCCGTGCACGTCGTTGATGCGCTTGAAGTGGTCCAGGTCCAGCAGCATCAGCAGCAGGTCGGCGTCGGGCCCCGGGCCGGCATCGTCCGGCGTCTCGAAGCGGCGCAGGCACAGGCGCAGGTCGTCGTCCAGGCGCAGCTCCAGGTAGCGGCGGTTGCGCAGGCCGGTCAGCGCGTCGGTCAGGCTGAGCTCGCGCAGCTCGGCCGTGCGCTCATCCACCAGGGCCTGCAGTTCGATCTCGCGCCTGCGCAGCGAGCGCGTGCGCCAGCGCATCCAGGCCCACAAGGCTCCCAGCGTCAGCAGCGCGCCGGCCACGCGCGCCGTCGTGGTCTCCCACCAGGCCGGCTCCAGCGTGATGGGCAGCTGCAGCTGTTCCGTGCCCCACAGGCTGGGGTGGGCCGTGGCGCGCACCTGCAAAAGGTAATGGCCGGGCTTGAGCGGCCCGAAGCTGGGGTTGCGGCCCGCCGCATCGACGCGTGTCCAGTCGCCGTCCAGGCCCTCCAGCCGGTACTCGTAGCGCAGCCGCGCAGGGTCGGCGTAGTCCAGCGCCGCGAACTCGACCGACAGGCTGCGCTTGCCCGGCGGCAGCGTCAGGCCCTCGCGCAACGTATGGGGCTGCTCGTGAGGCTGGCCATTCACGCGCAGGCCGCTGATGACCAGCGGCGGGCTGGACGGCTGCGCATGCCAGGCGTCGGGCAGCACGCGCAGCAGGCCGCGGCTGCCGCCGAACAGCAGGCCGCCGCCCGGCAGCTCCGCGCTTGCGAAGAACCAGAAGCTGCCGAAGTTGGCGCCCTCGGCGCTGCCGAAGCTGTCCAGCCGATCGGCTGCGGGGTCGTAGACGTAGAGCTGGCTCCAGATGCGACCCTCGCCATCCTCGTGCAGGTTGCCGCCGAACACGCCCTCCATGCCATGGCGCTCGCTGATGCGCTCGAAGCGGGCACGGCCCTCGGCATCCCAGTCCTTCAGGCGGTGCAGGCCGCTGACGGGCGTGTCGACCCACAGCCGGCCGTCACGCCCCCACAGCAGGGCCATGACGATGGGGCTGGCCAGCGCCTCGGTCGGCGCCTGGGGCACGACCTCCAGCCCGCCCGCACCGGCCGCGCGCTCGCGGAACAGGCCCTGCTGCCCGCCCACCCATAGGCGACCGTCCGGCGCCACGCGCAGCGCGTAGACGCCACCATGCAGCAGGCCGTCCAGCGGATGCACGCGCTCCGGCGCCGCCGCGGCTCTGGCCAGGCGGTAGAGCCCCTCCTGCATGCCCAGCCAGACGCTGCCGTCCGGCCGCAGCAGCAGCTGCTGCGCACGGCCGCCGTCCAGCGGCCAGTCGCGCAGCAGGCGGCCGGCGGCGCTGCGATGCTCCAGCCGGCCGGCCGCCACCATCCACAGGCTGCCATCGGCAGCCTCGGCCAGCGTCTCGACGACGCTGCGCCGCTCGCGGGGCCATTCACCCAGCGTGGCCAGCTCGCGGCCCGGGCGGCCGTCCAGGCGCACGATGCGGCCGGTCTGCGTGGACGCCAGCACCTCGCCGTTCCTCAGCGCCAGCACGGCGCGCACGTCGGCCTCGGCCATGGGGCTGGCGGGCTCGGTGTCGGGGCCGCGCACGGCCAGGGCCGGGTGGGTCAGGTGGCGCTGCACGCCCAGGCCGTAGCCGCTGACCCACATGGCGCCGCTGCGGTCGCGCAGCAGGCCGCTGATGTCGTTGCCGGCCAGGCCCATGACGCGGCGCGGGTCCTGGCGCAGCCAGGCCTCGACGGCGCCGCTGGCCGGGTTGACCCAGAACAAGCCCGCCTTGCTTCCCACCCACAGCCTTCCGTCGGCCGCCTCGCCCAGCGCGTTGATGGGCACGTCCAGCGCCTGCACCCAGCGCACCCGACCCTGTTCAACGACGCCCAGGTGGCCATCCTGCGTGCCCAGCCAGACGCGGCCGATACGGTCCTCCACGAGGGCCTGCACAGGCATGCCGTCGGGCAGGCCCGGCAGGGCGAGGTTCTCCCAGGCACCGTCGGCGAAGCGGGCCAGGCCGCGCCAGTGGCCGGCCCAGACGGCACCATCGCCGCTCACACGCAGCGCCAGCACGCGCGTCTCGGTCTCGCCGCGCCAGCGCAGCTCATGCGCCTGGTAGCGGCGCGTCGCCGGGTCGTAGAGGTAGAGGCCGCGGCCCACCGTTCCGACCCAGACGGCGCCGTCGCGTGCCGTCGCCAGCGCACGGATGGGCGCCTGCGGCCCGCCGCCGGCCTGGGCGCTGCCCTGGGGCTCGACGCGGTCCTGCTCGGGGTCGTAGGCCATCAGGCCCTGGAACTCCGTGCCTATCCACATGCGGCCGTCGGCAGCCGGCGCCATCGCCCGCACCCAGCCCAGGCTGCGCTTGCCCGTCGTGTCGCCAGCCAGCTCGATGGGCCGCAGCCGGTAGCCGTCGTAGCGCGTCAGGCCCCTGCTGGTCGCGATCCAGATGAAGCCGGCGCGATCCTGGGCGATGGCCGGCACCGTGTTCTGCGGCACGGCCACGCTGCGGAACTGCACCTCCAGCGGGCCCGCCCCGGCGTCGGCGCGGGCCAGGGCCGCGCCAAGCAGCATCAGCAGGCCCAGCAGGCCAGAGACGAGGGGGTACATGGGCCGGCATCCTAAAGGCGTCGCTTGACGGAGGCGTAGCGGCGGGCGCCGCGCCGCCTCAGTCGGCCAACAAGTCACGCAGCCGGTGTTGCGGATCCGCCATGAAGTCGCGCATGACACGGAAATGCTCGGTGTCCTCGCAGCCCACGCGATGGATGCCATCGGCGTCGAACCGGTAGACCCAGGCGTCAGGGTAGGCCATCAGGATGGGCGAATGCGTCGCGATGACGAACTGCGAGTCCTGGCGCACCAGGGCATGCAGACGCTCCAGCGCGTCCAGCTGGCGCCGCGGCGACAGCGCCACCTCCGGCTCGTCGAGGATGAAGAGGCTGCGGCCACCGAAGCGCTCGTTGAGCAGCTTGAGGAAGGACTCGCCGTGCGACTGCTCATGCAGGGACCGGCCGCCGTAGGCCGCGATGATGGGATCACCACCCGGCCCCTCGTCCAGCCGCTCGATCTCGGTGGCGACGTTGAAGAAGCTCTCGGCGCGCAGGAACCAGCCATCCCGCGGCCGCTTCACGCCCTTGGCGACGCGTAGATAGTCGTGCAGCACCGAATGCGAGGCCCGGGTACCGAAGTTGAAGTTCCGGCTGCCGCCTTCGGCGTTGAAACCCAGCGACACGGCCAGCGCTTCCAGCAGCGTGGACTTGCCTGAGCCGTTCTCGCCGACGAAGAAAGTCACCTTGGGGTGCAGCGTCAGCCGGTCAAGCGTGTGCACTGCCGGCAGGTTGAAGGGATAGCGGTCGAAGGTCTCGACCTTGTCGCGCTGCAGTTCGAGGTGGAAGACGAATTGGGAGGCGAGCATGCGCCCGACTATGCCAAGGCCGGCAGGCCTCAGGCCATCGCGCTCACCGCGTCCACCACCACCCGCCCGTCCAGCAGCCTCAGCGTGCGCGAGGCCTGCGCCGCGTGCTCCAGCGAGTGCGTGACCATGACCAGCGTCGTGCCCTCGGCGTTGAGCTCGCGCAGGATGCGCATGACCTCGGCGCCATGGGCGCTGTCGAGGTTGCCGGTAGGCTCGTCCGCCAGCAGCAGGGCCGGCCGCGCGGCGATGGCACGGGCGATGGCCACGCGCTGCTGCTGGCCGCCGCTGAGCTGGCTGGGCCGATGGCCGGCGCGGTGGGCGATGCCCAGCCGCTCCATCACCTCCGCCACGCGCTCGCGACGCGCCCGGGCCGGCAGATCGCCGTACTCCAGCGCCAGCGCGATGTTGTCGGCCACCGTCAGGTCGTCGATGAGGTTGAAGCTCTGGAACACGAAGCCGATGCGGCCGCGACGCAGCGTGTTGAGCCTGCGCTCGTTCCAGCCTGCGACGTTCTGGCCGTCGAACCAGTACTCGCCGCTCGATGGCGCGTCCAGCAGGCCCAGGATGCCCAGCAGCGTGGACTTGCCGCAGCCCGAGGGCCCGGTGATGGCGAGGTATTCGCCTGCCTCGATGTCGAGATCGATGCGGTCCAGCGCCGTGGTCTCGACGTCGTTGGTGCGGAAGGTCTTGGTGAGGTGGTGGAGTTTGAACATGGCTCAATCCAGCTGGAGGGTGGAAGCGCCGGCGAAGGCGCGGTAAGGGGAGACGACGACCTGCTCGCCGGCCTGCACGCCGCCCAGCACTTCGACGACGCCATCGGCGCGGCGGCCCAACTGCAGCGGGCGGTGCCGGGCATGGCGGCCGTCGGCATCGAGCACGAAGGCCCAGGCGCCTCCGGTGTCGGCGTAGAAGCCGCCGTCGGGCAGCAGCAGCACCTGGCTGGCCTGGCCCAGCGTCAGGCGCACGTCCAGGCCCTGGCCCGCCTGCAGCGGCGGCGGCTCGGCGTCGAAGCCCAGCTCCGCGGAGAAGCGGCCGTCCTTGACCTGCGGGTCGATGCGGGCGACGTGCAGCGCATGGCTGCGGCCCTCGTGCACCAGCTCGGCGGACAGGCCTTCGCGCACGCGAGCGACGTGGAACTCGTCCAGCCGCAGCTCCATCTTGAAGCGGCCCAGGCTGTCCAGCCGCGCGATGCGGGTGCCGCTGCGCACGCTCTCGCCGACCTGCAGCGCCAGGCCCGTTACGCGGCCCGCCACCGGCGCGCGCACGGCCAGGCCTTCGCTGGCGGCGCGCATGGCGGCGAGGCGCCGGTCCAGGTCGGTGACGGCGCGCTGCATGGCCTGCACCGACTGCTCGCGCGTGCGCAGCTCCTCGCGGCCGTCTGCGCGCAGTTGCGCGAGCAGGCGCTGCGCCAAGGACAGCTTGTCGGCCGAATCCTCCAGCGCCGAGGGCGACAGGAATCCCTGGGCGGCCAGCTCACGGTTGCGCTCGTGCAGGCGGCGAACGCGCTCCAACTCGAACTCCGCCTGCGTCAGCTCGCGGCGCTGCGCGGCCTGGGCCTGCGCCAGGCCGGCGCGGAAGGTGGCGAGGTTGGCGAGCTGCTGGGCCGCTTCGCTGGACCGCGCCATCAGCTCCTGCGCGCGCTGGCTGCTGGCCAGCACGACCAGCAGCTGCCCGGCCTCGACGCGGGCGCCGTCCTTCACCAGCACCTGCTCGACGCGACCGTCCTCGGTCGCATCGAGCATCACTGACTGCAGCGGCTGCGCCGTCGCGCGGCCCACGACCACGTCGCGGAAGGCACCGGTCTTGACAGTGGCGATCTCCACGTCGGCCCGCGCCACCGGCACGCCGCGCGGCCACCAGCGCGCCACCAGCCCCGCCAGGGCCAGCGCCGCAGCCAGCGAAAGCATGACGAGCCGGCGTCGCGACGGCGCCATGACGCGGCGGTCCATCCCGGCGCCCGACGTCAGCGCCGCACTCATCCTCGCAAGGCCTGCAGCGGCCGCAGCGCCAGTGCAGCATGCAGGTGGCGGGCCACGGCCAGCGCCGTCACGGCGACCAACAGCAGCACTGCCGCCAGCAGCACCCATAGCGAGAACGGCCCCACGGGCGCGCGCTCGACGAAGTCCGCGAGGTAGCGCTGCGACAACCAGGCCGCCACCGGCAGCGCCACCGCGCAGGCCACTGCCAGCACGCCGGCGAACTCGCGCAGCAGCAGGCCCGCCACGGCGCCTGCCCCCGCGCCGTGCAGCTTGCGCAACACGATCTCGCGCTCGCGCCGACGCAGCGTGTAGGCCGCCAGCGCGTAGATGCCCACGGCCGCCAGGCCCAGCGCCAGCAGGCCGGCGATGCCCACCAGGCGGCCCAGCCGCGTGTCGTCGGCCACGTTCTGCAGCAGCAGTTCGCGCACCGGCAGCGCCTCGGCATGGGCGTCGGGAAAGCGCTCGTTGACCAGTGCCGCCAGCTTGCGCCGCGTGGCCTGCGGGTCGCGGCTGTGCACGCCGATGGCGCCCGCATGACGCTCGGCCACCGGCGTGATGGCATGCGGCTGCGGCGGGCTTCGCGGACCTTCAAGCCGGATGTCGTCGATGACGGCCACCACCGTGGCCGGCTTGCCATCGCGGAAGTTGGGCGTCACGCCCAGCGTCCGGCCGATGGCGGCCTCGGGGCTGGCGAAGCCCAGCGCGCGCACGGCGCTGCGGTCCAGCACGATGGCGCCTTGCGCCACCTCGGCCACATGGTCGTCCGACAGCCGGCCGGCGACGACGCGCATGCCATAGACCTGCAGATAGCCGGGCGTGAAGTCCACGCCGGTGCGCAGGTTGACCGGCGTTCCTCCGGGGGCGCTGAACTCCGCGTACCAGCTGGAGAAGTCGCGCCCCGGCACGTCGTCGGCTGCCGCGGCCGTGATGACCTCTGGCCAGCGGCGCACCTGCGCCAGCAAGGCCGCCAGCTGCGCGGGTTGCACCTCCCAGGGCAGGTCGGCACCGACACGCTCCTGCACTTCGAAGCCCCGCGGCATGACGCCCGCGTGCTCGGCCTGCCACAGCACTGTCAGCGCGAGCGACGCGAACAGCGCCGCGGCGCCGAACTGCAGCGTCGTCATCAGCCGGCGCAGCCAGCGGCTGGCCGCGCCCTCGCTGTGGCTGCGCCCGGCCAGCGACTCGGCCGGCCGCACGCGCAGCGCGATGGCGCTCAACGGCAGCGCGCTGAGCGCGGCGATGGCGATGCTCAGCAGGCCGGTCAGTGCCACCATGCCACCACTGAGCACGGGCGCATGAAACTCTCGCTGCATCAGCACCTGGGCCATGGGCGTGGCCCACCAGGCCAGCAGCAGGCCGAAGGCTCCGGCCAGGCTCGCGACGGCGAGCGCCTCGCAGAAGAACTGCAGCGCCAGCTGCCGCGCCCCCGCGCCCAGCGACTTGCGCAGGCCGATCTCGCGCTGGCGCTTGAGCGTGCGCACGCTCCACAGGTTGACGAAGTTGATGACGGCCAGCGCCAGCACGCCGGCGGCCGCAGCCGCGAGGCTGCCCAGCTGCAGGCGGCGCCTAGCGCTGCCAGCGCCGTGCAGGCCCGCATCGGACACGGGCAGCACGCGGAAGTAGGCGGGCTTGCCGCCGCCCTTCAGGAAGTCGGCCGGGAAGCCCGGCGGCAGCGGCTGCTGGTCCAGCAGCCGCTGCGCCAGGCCGCTCAGCGGCTCGGCCGCCGCGCCAGGCTGCAGGCGGGCGAACAGCCGGCCGTTGCCCATGTACCAGCTGTCGGAACGCGCCAGATAGGCCTTGGCGGCCGGCGCGTGGAAGCCGGCGACGGCGTCGAAGACCAGCGTGGAGTTCAGGTTGGGCGTGGGCAGTACGGCCTTCACGGTCAGCGAGAACTGCATGGCCGGCGCGCGGCCCTCGGGGTCGGGCGGCAGTGCGATGGTGAAGGTGCGGCCCACCACCTGCGTGCTGCCGAACAGCTTCTGCGCGGTGCCGGCGGTCAGTGCGACGGCTTCGGGCGACGACAGCGCGGCGGCCAGGTCACCGGCCAGCGGGCTCAGGCCGAACAAGGCCTGCACGTCGGCGTCAGCCAGCGCGATGACGAGGCGGGTGCTGCGCTGCACGCCCTGCGCATCGGCGGCGCGTGCCGGCAGCGAGGTGTAGAGCACCCGGCTCATCGCCTCGACCGGCGCGCCGTTGGCGCGCAGCGCGGCCGCGAGCGGCACGGCGGGCACGCTGTCGAACCAGTCGGTCGTCCTGCCACCGGGGCCGCGAACCCGCCACTCGAAGGTGACGAGTCGCTCGAGCTCGGGCAGGTCGGCGTCGGGCCACAGCAGGTCCTGCACGAAGCTGGCCGTCAGCAGCGTGAGCGCGAGGCCCAGCGCGAGACCGGCGACGACAAGAGCGGCCGGCCCGGGTTCGGCGCGCAGCTGCTGCCAGGCGCTGCGCCAGGTGGTGGAGGTGGGGAGCAGGGTCATGGGCCGGCTTCTGCAAGAGCCGGGCCAGCGGTCCTGCCCAGGGAGAACACGACGGCACCGCCCCAGCACTGTCCGCTTGCGGACACCTGGACTGTCCGGTTCCGGACACCGCCTTGCCGCGTCGCGGGCGGCCCGCTTAGAGTCGCGCCCGCCCATGACCATCCTGATCCTTGACGACGACCCCGACGTGGCACTGGCAGCGCGGCTGGCGCTGCGCAGGCTCGCGCCCGTGGCCATGCGGCACTCGCCCGCCGAACTGACGGCGGCCCTGGACGAGATCCAGCCGGACGTGCTGCTGCTGGACATGAACTTCACGCCCGGCGCCAGCGACGGCGAGGCGGGCCTGGCACTCTTGCGCGAGGTCGTCGCGCGCCAAGGCAAGTTGACGGCACCGGCCGTGATCGTCATGACGGCCTACGCGGAAGTCGAGCTGGCCGTGCAGGCGCTCAAGGCCGGCGCGGTGGACTTCATCACCAAGCCCTGGACCAACGAACGCCTGGTGGCCTGCGTGCAGGCGGCGCTGGCACGGCGCGCACCCCCTCAAGCTTCAACGGCGGCGGGCGAGCTGCTGGGTACCTCGGCTTCGATGCAGTCGCTGCACGCGCAGATTGCCCAGGTGGCGGTCAGCGACGCCAGCGTGCTCATCCTCGGCGAGAACGGCGTCGGCAAGGAGCTGGTGGCACGCGCGCTGCACCGCGCATCCCGGCGCGCCGAGGGCCCGCTGCTGGCCGTGGACATGGGCGCGCTGCCCGAGGCGCTGGTGGAGAGCGAGCTGTTCGGCCACCGCCGCGGCAGCTTCACGGACGCGCGCGAATCGCGGCCCGGGCGCTTCGTCGCGGCGGCGGGCGGCACGCTGTTCCTCGACGAGATCGCCAACCTGCCGCTGGCCAGCCAGGCCAAGCTGCTGGCCGCGCTGGAGCGGCGCGAGGTGACGCCGCTGGGCAGCGACAAGCCGGTTGGCGTGGACGTGCGCGTGCTGGCCGCCACCAACGTGCCCGAGGCCGAGCTGTTCGACACCCGACGTTTCCGGCCCGCCCTGCTGTACCGCCTCAACACCGTGGTGCTGCGCGTGCCGGCGCTGCGCGAGCGCGGCGCCGGCGACGTGACGCTGCTGCTGCGCCACTACCTCGCCCACTTTGCGCAAGGCAGGCCGGCGCGCGACATTGAAACCGAAGCCTTGCTGCGACTGTGCGCCTATCGGTGGCCGGGCAATGTGCGCGAGCTGCGCCAGGCCTGCGAGCGCGCGACGCTGCTGGCGCGCGGGCCGGTGTTCAGCTTCTCGGACTTCGGCCTGACGGACGTCGTCGCGCCGGCATTGGTCGAGCCAGGGCTGGACCTCGCCCAGCGCGAGCGCGAAGCCGTGCAGGCGGCGCTCGCGCAGGCCGACGGCAACATCAGCCAGGCGGCCAAGCTGCTGGGCGTCAGTCGCGCGGCGCTGTACCGGCGGCTGGACAAGCATGGTCTCTGACAAGGCGCGCGCGGCCCTCGCGGCCCTGGTGCTGGCGGCCGGTTCGGCCGGCGTCGTCGCGACGCTGGACTCGCCGCGCGGGGCGGTGGCGTGCGCGCTGGCGGGCCTGGTCGCCGCCGCACTGGGCTGGGCCGCGCTGGGCCGCCTCGCCCACCCGCCCGCGCCACCGCCCGAGCCGCCACCGGCCCCGCGGCCCGACCTGGACGCCGCGCTCGAGCATGCACCGCTGGCGCTTTGGCGCCTGACGTCCGGCACGCAACCGCTGGCATTGAATGCCGCCGCGCGCCGCCTCGTCGCGCCCGGCCGCGCCGTCGAACCCGCGTCGCTGCTGGCGCTGCTGGACGCCGAGCCGGGCAGGCGTGTCGTCACGCTGCCCACGGAGCATGGCCAGGAGCGCGCCGTGCTGGCCGTGTCGGCGCTGACCGTGCAGGGGCAGGCCTGGCGGCTGGCGGCACTGGCGCCCATCGAGTCCGAGCTGGAGACCGAGGCCCTGGCCGCCTGGCGCCAGCTGGTTCAGGTGCTGACCCACGAGATCATGAATTCGCTGACGCCCATCGCGTCGCTGGCCGCCAGCGCGCCGGCGCTGCTGGAGGCCGGCGAGCACGAGGAGCTGCAAGCGGCCCTGGCGGCGCTGGCGCGGCGGGCGGCGCATCTGCAGGGCTTCGTCGAGCGCTATCGCAGCGTCAGCCAGCCACCGGCGCCAACGCTGGCCGACACGCCGCTGCTGCCACTGCTGCAGGCCGTGCAGCGCCTCGTCGCACCGGCCTGGGAGGCCGCGAGCGGCCGCGTGGACATCGCCGTCGAGCCCGCCAGCCTGGCCCTGCGCACGGACGCCGCGCAGCTGGAGCAGGTGCTGATCAACCTGGCGCAGAACGCGCTGCAGGCCAGCGCCGAGCGGCCGGCGCCACGGCTGCTCATCGAGGCCACGCTGAGCCGCGGCGCGCGGCTGCGGCTCACGGTGGCCGACAACGGCCCAGGCATCGCGCCGGGGCTGGAGGGGCGCATCTTCACGCCCTTCTTCACGACGCGCGCGGGCGGCAGCGGCGTGGGCCTGGCCGTCGTGCGCCAGCTGGTGCACGGCCTGGGCGGCACGGTGCGCCACGCCAAGCGGCCCGGTGGCGGCGCCTGCTTCGTGCTGACCTTCTGATGCACGCGCAACGAAGCCGGCGAATCGTGCGGATATGGCGGCTTTCCTCGGTGGTGCGGCCATGTGGCGGGTGTTAGGCTGCCTGCTGTCACACCCCGGGGATGGAGATGTTTCACGAGTTGCAGGAGTTGCTGGGCGCCTATCTGATGCCGGTGCTGATCGCGATACCGCTGGCCATCATCGTGCTCATCGCCGCCTTCAAGCGTGACGACTACCGGGCGCCGCGCGAGTACACGCAGCCGCCGCGCCCGCCCGGCGGCATGCCGCGGGCGACGGCGCCGGTCGTGCTGCCGCCGCTGCCCGTGTCGCCCAATGCCGGTCCGTCCATGGCCAGCCCTTTCGTCACGGCACCGACGCCCATGCAGCCGCCGGCCCCTGAGCCCGTCGTGCCCGAAGGCCCGCCCACGGTGCTGGTGGCCGACGACTCGGCCGTCGTGCGCACCAAGCTCAGGCGGCTGCTGGAGGGCGCAGGCTTCGTCGTCGTGCAGGTCAATGACGGCAACGAGGCCCTGAACCAGTTGGAAGACAAGCCGGAGATCGCCGTGCTGATCACGGACCTGGAGATGCCCAACAAGGACGGGTTCGAACTGATCGCCGACGTGCAGGGCAGCCTCGCGACCGAGGACCTGCCCGTCATCGCCATCACCGGCCACGACGAGCTGCATGGCCGCGTGGGCCAGATCGAGGGCGTCTACGGCATCTTCAAGAAGCCCTGGAACGACCGCGAGCTGCTCAAGCGCGTGGAATCCCTGGTGCATCTGCGCATGGCCGCCGGCCGGCGCGGGCGCCGCGTCGGTGACCCGCGCCCGCCGGCCAGCGCGTGAACGAGTCGCCCCACGGCGCAGAGCCGGGCTGGGCCGAACTGCAGTCCATCCGCGCGCTGACCCTGGTCGTCTGCGCCGGCCAGGCCGCGGGAGCCGTCGCAGGCCTGCTGTACCCGCGCTACCCGCATTGGTTCGAGTGCCTGTGGCACGGCGCAGCGCTCGCCACGCTGCCGGCCTTCCTGGTCGGCATGGTCGTGCAGGCACGCCTCAGGCCGGGCAGCCTGGGCGAGAACGCGGCCCTGGTGCGCCGCTTCGCGCTGATCTCCGTGCTGCTGAGCGGCGTCGCCATCGTGGCGCCACTGCTGGGCGCGCACTGAGCGCCTCTTCAGCTGGATCTCGCCCGGCCTGGCCGCCGCCGACCGGCTCGCGCCGGCGACGCCCGTCCCGCAGATCACGGGGGAGGGCTGAGCGCGTCGTCAGCCCGCGGCGGCCTGGGCCCGGGGGCTGATCAGCGCGGCCGCGCTCACCAGCGTCAGCGCCATCAGCAGCACGGGCAGGACCTGGCGCGTGGCCGGGTCGAACAGCAGGCCCGCCAGCGCCAGTGCGGCGCTGCTGGTCAATGCGTCGCTGAGCTGCAGCGACGAGGTGTTGCGGCCCTGGCTGTCGGGCGGCGAGAGCTGCAGCAGCAGCACCGACAGCATGGGGAAGGACAGGCCTATGCCAAGGCCTACCGTACTCCAGCCGGCAAACACCAGGCCCGAAGGCAGCGCGAACAGCAGCGGCGCGATGACGATGACCAGGCCCAGCGCCGTCAGCGCGAAGCCGCCCGGCAGCAGCAGACGCCTCGACTCGGGCCGCTGCGTGCGCGCCTGCAGCGCGCTGCCCATGCTCCAGGTCACGGCGCCGGCGCTGAGCGCCATGCCGGCCTGCGTGAGGCTCCAGCCGAAATGCTGGGTCAGCAGCAGCGGGAGGAAGGCCTCGGCGCTGGCAAACGTCGCCGCGATGAGGCCGCGCAGCAGGATGACCGTGGGCAGGCCGCGCGCCGCGCTCAGCGTGCCCGCGGGCAACAGCAGCCGGGCGGCGATGCCGGCGGCCGCGAGACCCGCCACGAACAGCAGGGCCGCGCCACTGCCGCTCTGCTGGCTGGCCGCATGCAGCATCAGCGCGCCGCCGCTGGCCAGCAGCGCCCAGCGCATCGCTCCCCAGTGCAGCGCTGCGCCGCTGCCGGTGCCCACGTGCCTGAGGGCCGGCAGCATCATGGCCGCGGCCACCGGCACGGCGGCAGCCACGGCCAGGAAGACCGAGCGCCAGCCGAGGAACTGCACGAGGAAGGACGCCAGCGCCGGGCCGACGAGGCCGGGCACGACCCAGGCGCCCGCGAACATCGCGAACAGCTTGGGATGCAGTTGCGGCGGCACAACCCGGCCGACGCCGACGTACAGCGTCACGCCCAGCACGCCGCTGCCCAGGCCTTGCAGCGCGCGGCCGATCACCAGCATGGGCATGGATGACGCGAAGCCGGCCAGCAGCAGGCCGGCGAGGAAGGCCACCAGCCCGGCCAGCGCCGCGCGGTAGGGCCCGCGCTTGTCGCAGAGCTGGCCGGCGGCCGTCATGCCCAGCACCGAGGTCGCCAGCGTGGCGCCGAAGGCCAGCGCGTAGTAGCGCAGGCCGTGCAAGGCCTCCGCCACGGCCGGCATCGCCGTGGCGACGGCGATGGACTCGAAGGCCAGCATGGAGATCAGCGCCACGGCGCCCAGGCAGGCGGCGCGGCGGCCGGGGGCGAAGAGCCTGTCGGCGGCGGTGGCAGGGGTAACGGGATCGGAAAGATTCATGGAGCGAAGCCTAAAAGCTGAAGCCAACTTCAAGTCAAGCAGGCCGGGAGAGGGGCGCGCGACAATCGGGGCATGTCAGTTTCCGTGTTGCACTGTGCCTCGGCCGGCTTCGAGTCGGCCTGCCGCATTCCCGCCTTGCCCGCCACGCACCGCAGCCATGGCCTGCACGGCCACAGCTATTTCGCCACCGTGCGCACGGCGCTGCCGGCCGGTTGGGCGGCCTTCCCCGGCGGCGAAGTGGAGGCGCTGCGCGCGCGCATGGCCGACACCGTCGCGCCGCTGGACCATGAGCTGCTGAACAATCACCTGGCCGAGCCCACGGACGAGAACCTGGCGCGCTGGGTTCGTTCGCGGCTGGACGTGCCCGGCATCGTTCAGGTGGGCGTGCAGAGCACCACGCACAGCGGCGTGGACCTGGACGGCGCCGGCCATGCCCATGTCTGGCGGCGCTACCGCTTCCAGGCCGCCCACCAGTTGCCCCACGTGCCCGCCGGTCACCAATGCGGCCGCATGCACGGGCATGGCTTCGAGGTCATCCTGCATGCCAACGCCGACCTCGGCGAGCGCGACCTGGCCATTGACTACGACCACCTCGACGAAGTCTGGGCACCGCTGCACTTCGAGCTGAACTACCGCTGCCTGAACGACATCGACGGCCTTGCCAACCCGACCAGCGAGAACATCTCGGCCTGGCTGTGGCACAGGCTCAAGCCGGCACTGCCGGAGCTGAGCTGGGTGACCGTCTACGAGACCGGTTCCAGCGGCGCCAACTTCAACGGCCAGAGCTACCGCATCTGGAAGGAGATGACGCTGGACAGCGCCGTCCGCATGCAGCACGCGCCAGCCGGCCATCCGCTGGCCGGCATCCACGGCCACACCTTCACGCTGCGGCTGCACCTGGCCGCGCCGCTGGACCAGGTCATGGGCTGGACGGTGGATTTCGGCGACGTGAAGGCCTTGTTCAACCCCATCTTCAAGCGGCTGGACCACCACCCGCTGTTCGAGATCGCCAACTTGCCGGACGGCGACGCGGCCAGCCTGGCCGCCTGGGTGCTGCACGAGGGCGGCAGCGTGCTGCCGCAGATCGACCGCGTGGACCTCTACGAGACGCGCGGCTCGGGCGCCATCGTCAGCCGGGCCAACTCGGAAGAACTGATCCCGGTATGACTTATTCCGTCAAAGAGCTGTTCTACACGCTGCAGGGCGAGGGCGCCCAGGCGGGCCGCGCGGCAGTGTTCTGCCGCTTCGCCGGCTGCAATCTCTGGACCGGCCGCGAGCAGGACCGCGCAACGGCGGTCTGCACCTTCTGCGACACGGACTTCGTCGGCACCGATGGCGTGGGCGGCGGCAAGTTCGCAACGGCCGAGGCGCTGGCGGACACCATCGCCAAGGCCTGGCCCGGCGGGGGCCGGCCCTATGTCGTCTGCACCGGCGGCGAACCCCTGCTGCAACTGGATACCCCGCTGATCGACGCCTTGCACGCACGCGGCTTCGAGGTCGCCGTCGAGACCAACGGCACCCAGCCCGCGCCGCCGGGGCTGGACTGGATCTGCGTCAGCCCCAAGGCCGATGCGCCGCTTGTGCTGACCTCCGGCCATGAGTTGAAGCTGGTCTACCCGCAGCCACTGGCCCGGCCGGAGCGGTTTGCGCACCTGGACTTCCAGAACTTCTTCCTGCAGCCGATGGATTCGGTGCTCAGGCGCGAGCACACCCAGGCAGCGGTGGACTACTGCATGGCGCATCCGCAGTGGCGGCTGTCGGTGCAGATGCACAAGGTGGTGGGCATCGCCTGACGCCGGCGGCCGCGCACGAAAAAGGGAGCCATGCTCCCTTTTTCGTTGGTGCGGCCCCGCGTCAGAACCGGTAGCCGATGCCGAACTTGATGGACACCGGATCCAGCGTCGTCTCTATGGTCTGGCCAGTGGACAGGCTGCCCGTCGTCTTGATGAAGGTCTTGGTGACCGACAGGCTGGCGGACCAGTCCCTGGTGACGTTGACGGCGCCGCCCAGTTCCAGCGTCGTGCCCATGCGGCTCTTCATGGACAGCGTCGTCGGGTTGCTGGGCGTGCCGCCGGTGATGCCCGACAGCGCGGCCGTGGCGCGCGGCTTGAAGAAGTAGCCATAGGTGAGGCCCGCACCGACGAAGGGGCGGAACATGCTGTTGGCTTCGCCGAAGCGGTACTGGGCCAGCAGCGTGATCGGCAGCGCTTTGACAGTGCCGAGCTTGCCCACGCCGTCGATGGCGCCAGCACCGACGACGTCGTGCTTGAACGGCAGCGACAGGGGCAGGTCGATGCTGATGTTGTCGGTCCAGTAATAGGTGATGCCGCCGGCGACCTGGCTGGCCTTCTTCACGTCAACCTTGGTGCCGGGCAGGCTGGGCGCGGTCAGGTCACCGCTGTCGACCTTGGGGTTGATCTGCACGGCGCCGCCATAGACGACGATGCTGCCGGCCGACTGCGCCAACGCGCCGCAGCTGGCGACGAGGGCGGCCACTGCAGCAACCGCACCGGGGAGAAGCTTGGTTTTCATGGGTTGTCTCCGAATGGGTGGGGCCGAGGCTTAGAGCCAACCCTTGGTGGCCAGGGACTTTGCGATCAGCTGCTGGGTCAGCTGGTGGCCGTAGGGCGTGGGGTGGAAGCTGTCGGAGAAGGCATAGCTCTTCCACCAATTGGCGCCGCCGCTGACGCCGGCGGGCGGCGCGGCGGACAGGGCGGCGGCCGTGCACGAGGGGAAGTCGTAGACGGGCAGGCCGTCGCTGCCCAGGCCCGTGATCGGGCAGGCGGGCGTCTTCACGTTGCTGAGGCCGAACTGGGCCGGCGAGGCCACCTCGTCCTGGATGCCCTTGTAGAAGTCGACGACGATGACGCTGTCGTTGCCGGCGAACTTGGCGGCCAGCTCGGTATTGAAGGCCGTCATCCAGCCCTGGAACAAGGCCTGTGACTGCGCGCGGGCCGTCGCGCCGGCGCTGCCACCGCCGCTGGCCTGGGCAATGGAGTCCAGCACCATCTGGAAGCGCGGCGTGATGGTCACGTCGGGCACGTTCATGACGATGACGTGGGTGGCGCCCTTGTCGAGCACGCTGGCCTTGATCTGGGCGGCGAACTTGTCGGCCAGGGCCGTCATGTAGGTGCCGCCGATCTGGGCCACCGTCGCCGCGCCGCCCTGCAGCGCAGCGCCGATCTGCGCGGGCGTCAGCAGCGTGCCGAGCAGGGCCGAATAGGACTGGGCGCCGTCCTTGGGAATGGCCAGGTAGGCGCCGACGAGGTCGGCCGCGTCATTGCCGCCGCCGTCGATGATGACCAGGTCGCTGGCCGTGTAGCCGGCGGCCGACGCATAGGTGGCCATCTGGGTGCCGACGTTCAGCGGGTTGGCCGCGCCGCCGGCACCGGTGTAGGTGATGCGGCCACCGCCGATGGCGAAGTTGGTGCAGCCCGTCTTGGCCGTGTTGGCCGCGAAGGTCGTGCCGGTGAAGACGAAGAAGTTGCACAGCGTCTGGCCGTAGTTGGCCGCGATGCGCTCCGCGTAGATCAGGTTGTCGGGGCTTTGGACGGTGAACTTGTAGCCGAAGGTGCCGCTGTCCTGCAGCGAGTCACCGAACACCTTGACGGACGAGATCTTGATCGCCGGCGTCGTGTCGGCTGAGGCACCACCGCCGCAACCCGCCACGAGCAGGCTGCCCAACAGCGCCGCCGATGCGACGGCAATCCGGGTGAGGAAGGGTTTCATCGTTGTCTCCTGGGCGACAGCGCGACACGGCCGCATGAAATTCCGGGAGGGCAACTCTAGCTGTGGCTTCTCCCGGCGCTCGTTTGTTTATCCCATCGATTCACGTAAAGAAACAAGACTGAAGGCTTGGGGAAGGTCTGTGCTGACCCCCGGTTGAGGCGGAGTCCGGGGCCTTGGCAAGTCTGTGGATGGCGCTGGGACAACTTCATAGATATCCACAGGCCCCAGGCCTTGCGCAAAGTTGTTCCCAATTGCGCACCGCGTCGTCCCGGTTGCGGCGCACAGCCTTGTGCCGCAGCCAAATGCTTGCCACGCAAGGACTTTCCTAGCTTGTCCACAGCGCGGAGCGACCTCTACTACGACCACCACTTTGAAATCTTGAATACCGTTTGGAATACGTTGGACACTTCCAACATGGATATTTCCGCGCTGCAGCATCGCCTGCGCCAGTTCGCCACCGACCGCGACTGGCAGCCCTACCAGACCCCCAAGAACCTCGCGATGGCCATGACGGTGGAAGCCGCCGAGCTGCTGGAGATCTTTCAGTGGCTGACGCCCGAGCAGTCGCGGGCCCTCGACGACGAACAGCGTCGCCACCTCGGCGAGGAGCTGTCCGACGTGCTGCTCTACCTGGTGCAGATCGCCGACCATGCCGGCGTGGACCTGGAAGCCGCCGTCGAGCGCAAGCTGGCGATGAACGCCATCAAGCACCCGCCCAGGTCTTGAAGACGATGGAAACCATCGCTGTTGTCGACTTCGAGACCACCGGCCTGGGACCCACCAGCGGCGGGCGTGCAACCGAGATCGCGGCCGTGCTGGTGCGCGACGGCGTCGTCATCGATTCCTGGGCCAGCCTGATGAACAGCGGCAGCTGGGTGCCGCCCTACATCCAGGCCTTGACTGGCATCACGAACGAGATGCTGGCGGACGCGCCGGAGTCGACCAGCGTCATGCGCGAGCTGGCCCGCTTCACACAGGGCTGCCCGCTCGTCGCGCACAACGCGTCTTTCGACCGGGGCTTCTGGCAGGCCGAGATGGCGCGCGCCGGCATCGCGCCGGACCCCGCGCATGAGTTCGCCTGCACGGTGCTGCTGTCGCGCCGCCTCTGGCCCGAGGCCAAGAGTCATGGGCTGGGCGCGATGACGCAGTTCCACGACCTGCGCTTCACGGGCCGCGCCCACCGCGCGCTGGCCGATGCCCGCGTGACGGCGGAGTTGTTACTGAAAGTTCAGGCGGAGGTGGGTCGGCGCTTCGCGCTCGACCTGGGCGACGCGCCCGTGGACCATGCCCTGCTGGCACAGCTGCAGCGCATGCCCTTGCGCGGGCTGCGGCGTGGCTTGGTCGACCATCTGAAGGCACAGGGCCGCGTCACTGGGGTGCAGGAAAAATTTCTGTCAAGGGCCTCGTCGGAGGCGATGGGCTAGGACAATCTCGCCCTTTCGTCCCCGTGCCATTGCTCAAGAGTTCCATGTCCGTGATCCAGGTTCGCCCCGCCACCCTGCGCGATGCCAAGGCCATCGCCGAGATCCATGTCGCCGCCAGCCAGGATGCCTACAAGGCCCTGCTGCCCGCGGCCGCGCTGGATGCGATGTCGGTGCAGAAGCGCCAGGCCTTCTGGCGCGAGGCCATCGACCTGTGCGAGCCGCAGGTCATCGTCGCCCACCTGGACAACAAGATCATGGGCTTCGCCGGCTTCGACCGTTCCCGCGACAAGGGCACGCCGGCCACCACCGGCGAGGTCTGGGCGCTGTTCGCCAGCCCCGAACATTGGGACAAGGGCGTGGGCCTGGCGCTGTGGGATGCCACGCGTGACGGCCTGCAGGAAGAGGGTTGCACCAAGGCCACGCTGTGGTGCTATCTGCGCAACGAGCGCGCGCTGCGCTTCTTCGAGCTGGCCGGCTTCAAGCGCGAGCTGGGCAGCGCCCGCACGACGGAAGTGGGAGGCGCCCGCGTCGAGGAGATCCGCCTGCATCGCTCGCTGGTCTGAAGGCCGCGCACAAGGGCAAAAGCGCCCCATGGGGCGCTTTTGCCATTTCTGAGGGATCGCCCTCAGGTCGCGTAGCCGCCGGTGGCCAGCGCCCAGCCATCGGTGGCATCGTCATGGCGCTGCACATGCACCGGACTGAGCCTCTTGGCCGCTGCACGTTCGACCAGTGCCTCGGCCTGCTCGGGCGTCAGCTGCAGCGCGAAACGCGTCCAGCGCTTGTTCACCAGCAACTGGGCCCAGGCGTCCTCCAGCGCCCAACGGATCTGGTGCGGCTCCCGCAGCTCCGCCGCGGCCAGCACGCGCGGGGCGAGGGCGAGCAGGAAGCGGTTGAAGTCGGTGCGGAGCTGATCTGTCGGCAGCAGCGCTTCCAGTCGGCTCAGGCGGGCGCTCCAGCCCGGCGTGGCGAGCTGGCGGGTCACGAAGGCCTGCAGGGCCTGGATGGGGTTGAACAGGCGCAGCCGGTTGGGCGGTAGCACGCGCAGCGGGATACGCGCGGCGTCGGCATGGTTCAGCGGCGTGACGAAGCTGCTCAGCACCGACAGGCGTTCCCAGTCGGCCTCGGTCAGGCCCGCGATGCGCGTGACGGTGCCGGCCGCGCAACAGGCGGCCATGTCGGCCAGGGCCTGGTGGCCGTGGCTGCCCTTGGCCCGGTTGGCGCGGCGGCTCATGACGGCCAGGTTGCCGGCCGCATAGCCGGCGTCGTCGCGGACGCGGTCGATGCTGCGGTTATCCTCGGCCAGCGGCTCGCGGGTGATGGGGCAATGCGGGGTGTCGAGCTGGGCCAGGTGGTGGGGCGTGAGCTGGATGTCCTCGAAGCTGCGGCCGCGCGTCCAGGCATGGGTGCGCAGGGCCAGCCACAACTCGACCTGCGGGCTGACCGGCGTGCGCACCGGGCGGCCGCGGGCGGCCAGCCAGCCGCGCTGCAGCGGCGATTGCGGGTAGAGGTGCGCGATGGGCGGTGTGAGGCCGTGCAGCGCATAGTCACGGCCCAGGGCCAGGCCGATGCGCTCGTGGGCGCTGGCCTCACGCGAGGCGGCAGGGGTGTCGTTCAGTCCCAGGTCGAACTGGACCAGGGCGGGGCGGGCGACTTGGGTGGTGTTGAGGGCGGCTTGCATGAGGGCTCCTTGGACTGAGGCTCGCCGACAGGTCGCGGGCCTTGGAAAGCAGTCTGTGAGCCAGCTGGCTCATGAGATGATCCACCGGGAAACCACTGTGAATATTTTCAGGAGCCGGACCTCATGGACCGTACCGAGCGCTTCTACAAGATCGAGCACCTGATCCGCTCGCGCGGCTGCGTGTCCTTCGCCGATCTGATGGCGGCGCTGGAGGTGTCGCCCGCGACGCTCAAGCGCGACCTGGCCTATCTGCGCGAGCGGCTGGACGCGCCCATCGAGTACGACGCTGCCGACAACGGCTACCGCTTCGGCCAGCAGTGGCGCGGCGGCAAGCATGAGTTGCCGGGCGTCTGGTTCAACGAGGCTGAGCTGCATGCGCTGCTGACCATGCAGCAGATGCTGGCCGGGCTGGACGAGCAGGGCGTCGTGGGCCGCCATCTGCAGCCCATGTTCGACAAGATCACCGGCATGCTGGGTGTGGACGCGGCCGAGGCCGACGAGTTGCGGCGCCGCGTGAAGCTCATCGGCACGGCGCGGCGGCGCATGGCCAGCGACAGCTTCGAGACCGTGGGCAGCGCCGTCGTCAAACGCCGCCGGCTCGCCATCCGCTACCGCAAGAAGCGCGACGGCGCGTGCAGCGAGCGGGAGGTATCGCCGCAGCGCCTGGTGCATCACCGCCATGCCTGGTACCTTGACGCCTGGTGTCATGCCAGCGACGCCTACCGCCGTTTCGCGCTGGACGGCATCGAGGGCGCGACGTTGCTGGACACCGAGGCCAGGGCCGTGCCGCTGGCTGAACTGGAGGCCGAGCTGGATCAGGGCTACGGCATCTTCGCCGGCGGCACGCCGCGCGAGGCCGAGCTGCTGTTCAGCGCCGCGGCGGCGGCCTGGGTGTCGCGCGAGGAATGGCATCCGGCCCAGCAGAGCGAGTTCCTGCCGGACGGCCGCTGGCGGCTGCGCCTGCCCTATGTGGACGATACGGAGCTGCTGATGGACCTGCTGCGCCACGCCGGCCAGGTGGAGGTGGTGGCGCCAGAGGCCTTGCGCGAGGCTCATGCGCAGCGGTTGCGGCAAGCCGTTGCAGCCTTGTAGGAAAAACGGCCTTCGTTTGCGAAGCGTCATGCCGGTGGCGTTCAATCGCGCTAGGCTTGGCCCCTGTTTGATCCCCCCGACCGAGGAGCCCGCGATGAGTGACGCAACCCAGGCGAAGGAAAAATTGGCCGCCGATTTCCGTGCCGTGATGGAAGACATCGATGCGCTGATGACGGCCACCACGAACAAGGCGGACGGCGAGGTCAAGGCCTTGCGCGCCCGCATCCAGGACCGGCTCTCCGGTGCCAAGGAGAAGTTGCTGGATGCACAGCACGAAGCCGTCCAGCGCGCCAAGGATGCCGCCACCGCTACCGACGACTATGTGCATGCCAAGCCCTGGCAGGCCATCGGTGTCGCGGCAGCGGTGGGTCTGGCGCTGGGCGTGCTGATTGGCCGCCGTTGAGCCTCGCTTGAGCGACGACAAGGAACCCGTCTCCGAGCCGCTGCGGCGGCTCGGGGCCTCGCTGCTGACGCTGGGCCGCATCCGGCTCGAGCTGTTCGCTATCGAGGCCCAGGAGGAAAAGGAGCGCATCGCCGCCCTGCTGCTGTGGGCCGTGCTGGCCGCGCTGCTGGCGGGTTTCGGCCTGCTGCTGCTGCTGCTGCTCGTCATCGTGGCCCTGTGGGACAGCCATCGCATGCTGGCTCTGGGCGGTGGCACCCTCGTGCTGATCGCCGCGGCCATCTTCGCGGTGCTCAAGGTCAAGGCCTTGATCGCCCAGCCGGCCAGCCTGTTCCAGTCCAGCATCGGCGAACTGCGAGCGGACGCCGACGCGTTGCGGCGCCGGCCGGGGCCATGAGCGCCACATCGGGCCGCCTCGGGCCGGTGCATCCCCGCCGGGCGGGACAGCACGTCATGCGAAGGGTGAGGCGGTGATTCCCCGCATTCCTGCCGACCCGGCCCGGCGGGCCGAACGCAAGGCTGACCTGCTGCTCGCGTCCGAAGTGCTGCGTGGCCAGGCCGCGCTGGCGGTGGACGATCTCGGCGGTCGCGCCGACGGCTGGGCGCTGCGGCTGCTGGCCTGGCGCAATCTGCTGTCCAACCCCCTCTTGCTCGCCGTGGCCGGCGGCGCGGCGACCCTGTTTGCCGGCGCCGGAAAAAGATACCGGGGGCGCCTCTGGCGCGGCCTGCGCTGGGCCTGGCTGGCGTGGCGCGTCTGGCGCAAGGGCTAGACCCGGGGGCTGTCCCGGCCCCGCGTATGGGCCGGCGTGCCGTCCAGCTCGTGCAGCCAGGGCATGGCGGAGTCGCGCCAGACCTGGACCCCGGGCTTGAGCTGGGCGCGCTCGTTCACGCAGCCCAGGCGGATGTTCAGCGTCCTGGGCATGTCGGCCTCCGAAGCGAACAGCTGCGTGCCGCAGTCGCCGCAGAAGGCCTGGGCTCGGCGGTTGCCGCTGGCTGCCACCTTCACGTACTGCTTGGGCGTTCCCTGCATCTCGACCTGCTCGACCGGAACGGGCAGCACGGCCCGGAAGGGGGCGCCGGAGAGGACCTGGCAGTCGCTGCAATGGCAGACCATGACCTTGGTCGGGTCCGCCGTTGCCGTGAAACGGATGTTGCCGCAATGGCATTGGCCGGTGATTTTCAAGAGGGCTCCTCGGTTCAGTTCTCGGCCGCGTCCAGCCGCTTCATGCGCTCGCTCTGCCAGTAGACATCGTCACCGCCCAGGCCGTCGAGATTGGCGCGGTTGAGCACGCGGGCCAGCACGAAGAGCAGGTCGGACAGGCGGTTCAGGTACTGGCGCGGCGCGGCGTTGATCGCTTCGCTTGCGGCCAGCGTGATGACGGCGCGTTCGGCGCGGCGGGCGATGGTGCGGCAGACATGGGCGATGGCCGCGCTGCGCGTGCCGGCCGGCAGGATGAATTCCTTGAGCCGCGGCAGGTGTTCGTTGTAATGCGCCAGTGCCTCGTCCAGGCGCAGGACGGCGGCGGCCTTCAGCAGCGCACCGCCGGGCCAGGAGAGCTCGCCGCCGAGGTTGAAGAGCTCGTGCTGGATGGTGACGAGCAGTTCGCGCACGTCGTCGGGCAGCGGCTCGGCCAGCAGCAGGCCGAGGTTGGAGTTCAGTTCGTCGACATCGCCCATGGCCTGTACGCGCAGGTGGTCCTTGGGGACACGGCTGCCGTCGCTGAGGCCGGTGGTGCCGTCGTCGCCGGTGCGGGTGGCGATCTGGGAGAGTCGGTTGCCCATGGTGGTCCTGGCGGATGCAAAACCGCCATTCTCGTCACGCCGTCAATGCCGGCGGCCGCTGCGGTGGAAGTCGGGCTTTTGCGGCGGCGCGGCATGTGGGTGCAGGCCGGGGTTGCCGGGCGGGCGCTCGGCGGTGGGGCCGGGCGGCGGCGCCTCGCCCATGCCAGGCGGACGGTCCGTCAGCTCTCGCCAGCGCGCCACCAGCACGTCGAAGCGCAGGGCCCCGAGCACGATCAGCGCGATGGCCAGGATCAGCAGCAGCCAGGTCAGGTTCATGGTGGTCGCCCCCGGTGTGGACCTGCCCATGCTGGCACTGTCGGCGACGCGCTGCAACACAATTGGCTGATGTGGATCAGGAGAGTCGCCGATGAACGCGCCCACCCCCGTTGATGCCGGCCCCGCGCCACTGCCGCCGGCCCTGCTGGCGGCGCTGCAGGCCGAGTTCGGCGCGCGCTGTTCGACGGCGCTGGCCGTGCGCGAGCAGCATGGCCGCGACGAATCCGTCTTCGACGTGCCGCCGCCGCAGGCCGTCGTCTTCGCCGCGAGCGAGGCCGAGGTCGCACGCGTCGTCGCGCTGTGCGCGGCCCACCGCGTGCCGGTCATCCCCTATGGCGCCGGCTCGTCGCTGGAGGGCCATCTGCTGGCCGTGCAGGGCGGCATCAGCCTGGACCTGTCGCGCATGGATTGCATCCTGCGTGTGGACGCCGAGGACTTGACGGTCACGGTGCAGCCGGGCGTGACGCGCAAGGCGCTGAACGAGGCGCTCAAGCATGAGGGCCTGTTCTTCCCCATCGACCCCGGCGCCGATGCAAGCCTGGGCGGCATGGCCGCGACGCGTGCCAGTGGCACGAATGCGGTGCGCTACGGCACGATGCGCGAGAACGTGCTGGGCCTGCGCTTCGTGTCGGCCGCGGGCGAGGTGCTGCGCTGCGGTTCGCGCGCGAAGAAGAGCAGCGCGGGCTATGACCTGAAGAGCCTCATCGTCGGCAGTGAGGGCACGCTGGGCGTCATCACCGAGCTGACCGTCAAGGTGCATCCGCTGCCCGAGGCCGTGTCGGCCGCGGTCTGCTTCTTTCCCGGCATCGATGCGGCGGTGCGTACGGCCATGCAGGTCATACAGATCGGCGTGCCCATCGCCCGCTGCGAGCTGCTGGATGTCAATGCGATCAAGGCCGTCAACGCGCACGACGGGCTGGGGCTGAAGGAGGCCCCCATGCTGCTGATGGAGTTCCATGGCAGCGCGGCCGGTGTGGCCGAGCAGGCGGCCACGGTGCAGGAGGTCGCGGCCGACCATGGCGGCGATGCCTTCGAATGGGCCACGACGCCCGAGGCCCGTACGCGGCTGTGGACGGCTCGGCATCACGCCTACCTGTCGGGCCTTCAGATGCGCCCCGGCTGCCGCGCGGTGACGACGGACACCTGTGTGCCCATCTCGCGGCTGGCCGAGAACATCCAGGCCAGCGTCGCCGAGGTCGAGGCCGCCGGCTTGCCCTACTTCATCGTGGGCCATGTGGGCGACGGCAACTTCCACATGGCCTATCTTCTGGACCCGGCCCGGCCCGAGGAATTGGCGACGGCCGAGCGGCTGAGCGCGCAGATGGTGGCGCGTGCGATCGCGCTGGAGGGCACCTGCACCGGCGAGCACGGCATAGGCCTGCACAAGCAGCGTTTCCTGCTCGACGAGACGGGCGCGGAGGCGGTGGCCGCCATGCGGGCCGTCAAGCAGGCGCTGGACCCGCTGGGCATCCTCAACCCCGGCAAGGTCTTCCGCTGCGGCGCCAGCCCGTACTCGCGCTTGAAGGCCGTCTCCGACTCGTAGCCCACGTCGGCCGCCACGGCCATGCGCCAGCGCGCCAGGTAGCGCATTGGCGCCAGGCCCAGGTAGTGCGTGAAGCGCTCCGCCAGCACCGAGCGCGAGCTGCCGGCTTCGCGCGCCAGCGACTCCACCGTCCACGCGCGGGCGGGCTGGCCGTGCAGCAGCGCCAGCGCCCGGTCGACCAGCGGGTCACGCAGCCCGGCCAGCCAGCCCAGCTGCTGCGGCGCCAGCGTCTCGACATGGCGGCGCCGCGCCGGCTTGACAACCCGGCGATCAACACGCCGGGCTCGGAGACGCGGGCGTCGCTGTCCACCGGCGGCACGCGGCTGTACTTCGGCTGCAGGCGCAGCCCTGACGACCCGGGCGACGTCTTCGCCGGCACGCGGTTGAAGCTGCGCGAATAGCCGCGGCCACGGGCCGCCGGGGGCGCAGGCGCGCCCCATCCCCAAGCCGAACGGTGCGGCTTGTTGAACCGGCTTCTAAACTGGTTCGATGAGCACCACCGCCGCCCCACCCGCCGGCGCGCTGCGCCAGTTCGACGACCTGCCCGGCCCGCGCGGCGTGCCGGTGTTCGGCAACCTGCTGCAGATCGACTCGACGCGGGTACACCAGCAGGTGGAGGCCTGGTGCGAGGAGTTCGGGCCCATCTTCAAGCTCAGGCTGGGTCGGCGGCGCCTGGTGGTCGTCGGTGACCATGACCTGATCAGCACCGCGCTGCGCGACCGGCCCGACGGCTTCAGGCGCACGCAGAGGCTGGAAGACATCGGCCGCGAGATGGGCTTGGACGCCGGCCTGTTCGGCGCCAACGGCGAGGTCTGGAAGCGCCAGCGCCGCATGGTCATGGCCGGTTTCGACCCGGTGCACGTGAAGCGTTACTACCCCTTCCTGTTGCGCGTGGCCGGGCGCCTCGTCGATCGCTGGCATGGTGCCGCGTGCGCCGGCCAGCCCATCGCGCTGCAGGCCGACCTGATGCGCTTCACGGTGGATGCCGTCGCCGGCCTGGCCTTCGGCGAGGACGTCAACACGCTGCAGTCCGACGAGGACATCATCCAGCGGCACCTGAACCGCATCTTCCCGATGCTCTTCAAGCGCATCTTCGCGCCGCTGCCGATCTGGCGCTGGTGGCCATCGGCCGAGGACCGCGCGCTGGCGCGCAGCGTGGCCGAGGTGAACGCCGCCGTGCAGGGCTTCATCGCCCAGGCCCGGGCGCGCATGGCAGCCGATCCGGCGCTGCGCGTGGAGCCCGGCAATCTGCTGGAGGCCATGCTGGTGGCCGCGGACGAGCCCGGCAGCGGCATCGACGACGAGCAGGTGGCCGGCAATGTGCTGACCCTGCTGCTGGCTGGCGAAGACACGACGGCCAACACGCTGGCCTGGATGATCTGGCTGCTGTGGCAGCACCCCGAGGCACTGGCGCGGGCGCGGGCCGAGGTGGACGGCGTCTGCGGTGACGCGGCCCTGCCCAGCCTGGAGCAGCTGGGCGACCTGGACTACGTGGAGGCCTGCGCTCACGAGACCATGCGGCTGCGCCCCGTCGCGCCGATCAACACCATGCAGGCCGTGCACGACACGCGCGTCGGCGACGTGTGGGTGCCCGCCGGCGTCGTCGTCATGGCCGTCATGCGGCGCGACGCCACCAGCGAGCGCCACCTGCCCAACGCCGCCGCCTTCGAGCCCGAGCGCTGGCTGCTCGACGCCAGGCAGGTGGGCGCGGCCAAGCGCCTGTCCATGCCCTTCGGTGCCGGGCCGCGCATCTGCCCGGGGCGCTACCTGGCGCTGATGGAGATCAAGCTGGCCTGCGCGCTGCTGCTGCGCCATTTCGACATCGCCGCGGTCGATACGCCCGACGGCCGGGCGCCGCGCGAACTGCTGCAGCTGGCGATGGGACCGGTAGGCCTGACGATGCGGCTGCGGCCGCGCGCCTGAACCAGAATGCGGCGCATGCAACGCCGCACCCTTCTGGCTGGCCTGGCCCTCGCGCCGCAGGCTTCATTCGCCGTCCCCACCCCCGACTTCGCCGCGCTGGAGCGCCGTGTGCGGGGCAGGCTGGGCCTGTTCGCCCTCGACACCGGCGGTGGCCGCACGCTGGTCCATCGCGCCGACGAGCGTTTCGCCATGGCGTCGACCTTCAAGATCCTGCTGGCTGCGTGCGTGGCCCAGGGGGTGGAGGGCGGGCGCTGGGGCTGGAGCGACGAGATTGCGCTGCAGGAGCGCGAGCGCGTGCCGCATGCGCCGGCCTTCGACCGCCTGCTGCCGCGCGGCCACGCGACGCTTGCCGAACTGGTGCAGGGCATCATCGTCGAGAGCGACAACCCCAGCGCCAACGTGCTGCTGCGCCACTGCTGCGGCGACCCGGCCGGCCTGACGGCGTGGCTGCGCCGTCAGGGTGACGCGGTCACGCGCCTGGACCGCTGGGAAACCGAGCTCAACGAGAACGCGCCCGGCGACCCGCGCGACACCAGCACGCCCCGCGCGTTTGCGACGACATTGCGGCATCTGCTGCTCGGCCCCGGCCTCGCGCGCTCCGGCCAGGCGCGGCTGTGGGCCGACCTGCAGGCCTCGCGGACGGGCCTCGGGCGGCTGCGCGCCGGTGTGCCGGACACCGGTTGGCGCGTCATCGACAAGACCGGCACCGGCGGGCGAGGCGCGGTCAACGACGTGGCGCTGGTGTTCCCGCCGGACGGGCGGCCGCCCTGGGTCGTCGTGGCGCTGCAGTCGGATTCCGGGGCGTCGACGGACGAGCTCGGCGCCGTTTTGGCCGACGCGATGCGGCTGCTGGTCAAGGCCTGGGCCTGATCCGATGTCGGGCGCCAGCCGCCGCCAGTACGAGGCGCGCATGCACCGCGTGCAGGCCCACATCGACCGGCATCTGGACGCGCCGCTGGAGCTGGAGGCCATCGCCGCCATCGCCCATTTCTCGCCCTATCACTTCCACCGGCTCTTCCTCGCGTGGATGGGAGAGACACTGGGTGACTACCTGGCGCGCCGCCGTCTGGAGCGCGGCGCGCAACGCCTGCGCGGCCAGCCCGATTCGACGGTGCTGAGCATTGCCCTCGGCGTGGGCTACGGCTCGGCCGAGGCCTTCTCGCGGGCCTTCAAGCTGCGCTTCGGCTGCTCGCCGACGCAGTGGCGCAAGCTCGATCAGGCCGACCGCAATCTGGATCAGGCCGGCGCCTGGCGTACGGGCGAGCATGGCTTCTCCCCCCATTCCGACGAAGGAGATCCCGTGAACGTCCGCCTGATCGACCGCCTTCCCGTGCGCATGGCCTATCTGCGCTACCAGGGCGCCTATGGCCCGGCCCTGGGTCGCTTCTGGGCCGAGACCTTCAACCCCTGGCTGCTGACGCAGAGCCTGGGCGCCGTCGCGCGCTTTGGCATCTCCCATGACGACCCCAGCCTGGTGCCGCCCGAGCAATGCCGCTACGACTGCGGCGTGGCCGTTCCGGCGGGCTGGCTGCCCAACGGCGGGGCCCTCGTCACCGAACTGCCTGGCGGCCGCTATGCGGCGCTGGATTTCGAGGGCACGGCCGCCGACATTGGCGCGGCCTGGTCGGCCATGATGGGCCGCTGGCTGCCGTCCAGCGGCCTGCAGCTGGATGCACGGCCCTGCTTCGAGCATTACGGGCCGCAGGCGCGCTTCGACGTCCAGACCGGCGTGTTTGACTGCGAGCTGTGCATCCCGGTCGCGCCCCTGTGAGCCGCGACGCTTCGCCGCGCACCTAAGCGTCCGCGGCCTGCGGCGGCGCACAGTGGCGCCTCGACCATCCCTGGAGCTGCCATGCCTGCCATCACCTGCTTCATCCGCTACGAGCTGGACCCCTTCCAGCGCGAGGCGTTCCGCGACTACGCCCAGGCCTGGGTCCGCATCATTCCGCGCCTGGGCGGCCGGCTGCTGGGCTACTGGCTGCCCTGGGAAGGCACGAACCACGAAGCCTGGGGCCTGGTCGGCTTCGACTCGCTGGCAGACTACGAGGCCTACCGCGTGCGGCTGAAGGCCGATGCCGAGGCGCGAGTGAATTTCGAGTTCGCCAGGGAGCGACGCTTCATCCTGCGCGAGGAGCGGACTTTCTGTGAGGATGTGCAGCCATGATCGCCGTCATCTTCGAAGTCCAGCCCACGGGCGATGGCCGCCAGGCCTATCTCGACCACGCCGCGGCGCTGAAGCCGCTGCTGGAGCAGAGGGATGGCTTCATCTCGGTTGAGCGCTTCCAGAGCCTGCACGACCCGGACAAGCTGCTGTCGCTGTCCTTCTGGCGCGACGAGGACGCCGTGCGCGGCTGGCGCGAGATGGAACGCCACCGCGAGGCCCAGGCTGCCGGCCGCAGCGGGCTGTTTGCGAACTACCGGCTGCGTGTGGCCCATGTCGTGCGCGACTACGGTCTGCACGACCGGGAGCAGGTGCCGCAATGAATGCAGAGCCGCGCCTGGCCCGCGTCGCGGCGGCGATGGCCGACCCGACGCGGGCCCGGGTTCTCGTCAGGCTGCTGGATGGCCGCCTGCACACGGCCGGCGAGCTGGCCACGCATGCGGGCGTTGGTGCGGCAACCATGTCGGCCCATTTGAAGCTACTGGTGGAAGAAGGGCTGGCACGCGTGCGGCCGCAGGGGCGGCATCGCTACTTCGGCCTGGCCGACGGCGACGTGGCGCATGCGCTGGAGGCGCTGCTGCGGTTGGCGGACGGGCGCGACACAGCCCCTGCGGCCGACCTGCGTCGCTGGCAGAAGCCCGAGATGCGCGGCCTGCGGCATGCGCGCAGCTGCTACGGCCACCTGGCCGGCGAACTCGGCGTGCTCTGGCGCGAGGCGCTGCTGGCCAAGGGCTGGGTGAGGGCGGCGGCGGATGGGCGCTACGAGCTCAGCGCAGCCGGCCACGAAGCCTTGGCCGAGCTGATGCCGGCCGGCTTCGCGGCGACGGGGCGGATGCTCTATGACTGCGTGGACTGGTCCGAACGCCGCGACCATTTCGCCGGGCCGCTGGCGGTGGCCTGGCTGGAGGCGATGCTGGCGCAGGGCTGGTTGCGGCGCGTCGAGCAATCGCGGGAATTGCGCCTGACGCCACCGGGCCGGCCGGCGCTGGTGGAGCGGCTGATGGGCCCCTTGCCGGTGGCGGCGCTTTCCGGTGCCAGGAGGCCGTAGATCGCGCGAACCTTGTCGGGAGCCTGACTTTACGGGTTGGCCTTGGTGCCGGCCCGCCCAGGCTGCCTAAGATCGTCAGGCCCACAACTCCTACGGACGAGAGGTTCTCATGCTGCACTACCTGTGGATGTTCATCGTCGGCATCGTCATTGGCGCGATTGCCCGATTCATCATGCCGGGCTCCGAGCATCTGGGCATCCTGATGACCGGTGTGCTGGGCGTTGCGGGGTCGTTTGTCGGCGGCCTGATCGCGCGCCTCTTCAGCAAGCCGGCGGACGGCGCCATGGTCCATCCTGCGGGCCTCATCCTGTCCGTCGTCGGCGCGCTCATCCTGCTCTATGCGTGGAACCATTTCGTCCGCTGAGCCGCGGCCGGCCTAGTGCCGCGCGCCGGGCCCGGCTCACGACTGCTGGGCCGGGACGTTCCAGCGCCGCGTGATGTCGCCGCGGCTGTTGACGCTTTCCAGGTTGACCGCAAAGCCCCACAGCCGCCCGACATGCTTGAGCACCTCCTGCGCGCTGTCGTGCAGCGGGCGGTTCTGGTGCTGCACATGGCGCAGCGTCAGCGAGCGGTCGCCGCGCAGGTTGACGTTCCAGACCTGGATGTTGGGCTCGCGCGTTGAGAGGTCGTACTGGCGCGACAAGGCCTGGCGCAGGTGGCGGTAGCCACTTTCGTCGTGGATGGCTGAGATCTCGTAGTCGCTCTTGGTCTCGTCGTCGAGGATGGCGAAGAGGCGGAAGTCGCGCATGAGCTTCGGTGACAGGTATTGCCCGATGAAGCTCTCGTCCTTGAAGTTGCGCATCGCGTGGTCCAGCGTGGGCAGCCAGTCGCTGCCAGCGATGTCGGGGAACCAGTCACGGTCCTCGTCGGTGGGGTGCTCGCAGATACGCCGGATGTCGGTGTACATCGCGAAGCCCAGTGCATAGGGATTGAGGTTGGCGCCCGGGTGCTGGTAGACGACGTTGGTGTGGGACTTGAGCCACTCGATCATCATGCCGTCGCTCAGGTAGCCGTCGTCGTACATCTGGTTCAGCAGCCGGTGGTGCCAGAACGTGGCCCAGCCCTCGTTCATGACCTGGGTCTGGCGCTGCGGGTAGAAGTACTGCGCGATCTTGCGCACGATGCGCACGATCTCGCGCTGCCAGGGATCCAGCAGCGGCGCGTTCTTCTCGATGAAGTAGAGGATGTTCTCCTGCGGCTCGTCGGGGAAGCGGCGACTCTCGGCGGCCTCGTCGGGGCGATCGGGCTTCTTGGGCAGCGTGCGCCAGAGGTCATTGACCTGCGACTGCGCATGCTGCTCGCGGTCCTTCACACGCGCGCGCTCCTCGGCGAGCGACAGCTTGGCCGGGCGCCGGTAGCGGTCCACGCCGTGGTTCATCAGCGCGTGGCAGGAATCCAGCAGCGTCTCGACGGCGTCCAGGCCGTAGCGCTCCTCGCAGTCGGCGACATAGTGTTTCGCGTAGACGAGGTAGTCGATGATGCTGGACGCGTCCGTCCACATGCGGAACAAGTAGTTGCCCTTGAAGAAGCTGTTGTGGCCGTAGCAGGCATGGGCGATGACCAGGGCCTGCATGGCCAGCGTGTTCTCCTCCATCAGGTAGGCAATGCAGGGATCGGAGTTGATGACGATCTCGTAGGCCAGGCCCATCTGGCCGCGCCGGTAGTTGCGCTCGGTCGCGATGAACTCCTTGCCGTAGCTCCAGTGGCGGTAGTTCACCGGCATGCCCACCGAGGCGTAGGCATCCATCATCTGCTCGGCGGTGATGACTTCCAGCTGGTTTGCGTAGGTGTCGAGGCCGAAGCGCTCAGCCGTCTGCTTGATGACGGCGTGGTACTCCTCGATGAGCTGGAAGGTCCAGTCGTTGGGCGAAGGCAGGGGCCTGTCGGGGCGCAGCAGCAGCGGCTTCATATGCTGCAGCGGCTGGCGTTGGCGGCGTTCGGGCGTGCCGGCCGGCGGCACTGCCGGCAGGCCGGGGCGACGGCGGTCCTCCTTGCTGCTCATGCGGTCGCTCCTTCCTTCTTGAACAGCTCGCGGAAGACCGGGTAGATCTCTGACGCCTCGACGGCCTTGCGCATCGCGAAGTAGGGCACCTCCTCGGCGAGCTTCTGGTATTCGTCCCAGAGGTTCTGTTCTGGCTCGGCGACCTGCACGTAGGCGAAGTAGCGGCACAGCGGCAGCAGCTTGTCGGCCAGCAACTCGCGGCAGCGGCCGCTGTCGTGGTGCCAGTTGTCGCCGTCGCTGGCCTGCGCGCCGTAGATGTTCCACTCGGCCGGCGAGTAGCGCTCGCGGATGATCTGCTCCATCAGCACCAGGGCACTGGACACGACAGTGCCGCCGGTCTCGGTGGCGTGGAAGAACTCCTGCTCGTCCACCTCCTGGGCCTGGGTGTGGTGGCGGATGAAGACGACGTCGATCTTCTCGTAGTGCCGCGTCAGGAAGAGGTAGAGCAGGATGAAGAAGCGCTTGGCCAGGTCCTTGCGGCCTTCGTCCATGGAGCCGGACACGTCCATCAGGCAGAACATGACGGCGCGCGTCGTCGGCACAGGGATGCGCACGCGAGAGCGGAAGCGCAGGTCTATGGGGTCGAGGAAGGGGATGGCCTCGATGCGCTCGCGCAGGTGCTGGATGCGCTCGCGGGTCTCCAGCAGCAGGCGCGGCGTCTCGGGACGGTCCTCCTTCAGCAGCTCCTGCTCGCGCGCCTCCAGCTCGTGCAGCTCGCGCCTCTTGTCCATGCCCAGGGCGATGCGCCGGCCCAGGGCGCCGCGCATGGAGCGCACGACGTGCAGGTTGGTGGGCGTGCCATCGGAGACGAAGCCGGCGCGCTGGCTGCGCCATTCGGGGGTGTCGGCCAGCGTCGTGCGAGCGAGGTTTGGCAGGGCCAGGTCTTCGAAGAAGACCTGCATGAACTCTTCCTTGCTGAGGTGAAAGACGAAGTCGTCCTCGCCCTCGCCGGAGTCGCTGGCCTCGCCACCGCCGCCGCCGCCGCTCTGCCCGCCCTTGGGCTTGGCGATGCGGTCGCCCTTTACATACTCCTGGTTGCCCGGCCGCACGACCTCGCGGATGCCGCCGTCGCCATGGCCGAAGACGGGCTCGCTGAGGTCCTTCTTCGGGATGTGCACATCCTCGCCGCGCTCGATGTCGCGGATACCGCGGCCGTCCACCGCACGCTTGACCGCCTCGCGGATCTGCTCCTTGTTGCGGCGCAGGAAGCGCTCGCGGTTGCCTATGGACTTGTTCTTGCCCGAAAGGCGCCGGTCGATGATCTGTTGAAGCGACATCGCGCGACCTGCTTTCTCAGCTGGACTTGCGAACCCTCAGATACCACTCGCACAGCAGCCGCACCTGCTTGGCCGTGTAGCCCTTGTCCACCATGCGCTGCACGAAGTTCTCGTGCTTCTTGGCATCCTCGATGCTGGCCTTGGCGTTGAAGCTGATGACGGGCAGCAGCTCCTCGGTGTTGGAGAACATCTTCTTCTCGATGACGGTGCGCAGCTTCTCGTAGCTGGTCCACAGCGGGTTCTTGCCCGCGTTGTTGGCGCGCGCGCGCAGCACGAAGTTGACGATCTCGTTGCGGAAGTCCTTGGGATTGGAGATGCCGGCCGGCTTCTCGATCTTCTCCAGCTCGGCGTTCAGCGCGCTGCGGTCGAAGACCTCGCCGGTGTCGGTGTCGCGGTACTCCTGGTCCTGAATCCAGTAGTCGGCATAGGTCACGTAGCGGTCGAAGATGTTCTGGCCGTACTCGCTGTAGCTCTCCAGGTAGGCGGTCTGGATCTCCTTGCCGATGAACTCGGCGTAGCGCGGCGACAGCTGCTCCTTGATGAAGCCGATGAACTTCTCCTCCTGCTCCTTGGGGAACTGCTCGCGCTCGATCTGCTGCTCCAGCACATACATCAGATGCACCGGGTTGGCGGCCACCTCGGAGCTGTCGAAGTTGAAGACCTTGGACAGGATCTTGTAGGCGAAGCGCGTGCTGATGCCGCTCATGCCCTCGTCGACGCCAGCGTAGTCCCGGTACTCCTGGTAGCTCTTGGCGCGCGGATCGGTGTCCTTCAGGTTCTCGCCGTCGTAGATCTGCATCTTGCTGAACAGCGACGAGTTCTCTGGCTCCTTCAGCCTTGTCAGCACAGCGAATTGGCTCATCATCTTCAGCGTGCCGGGGGCGCACTTGGCGTCGGCCAGAGAGGAGCCGCGGATCAGCTTCTCGTAGATCTTGACCTCCTCGCTGACACGCAGGCAGTAGGGCACCTTGACGATGTAGACCCGGTCGAGGAAGGCCTCGTTGTTCTTGTTGTTGCGGAAGGTCTTCCACTCGCTCTCGTTGCTGTGCGCCAGCACGATGCCGTCGAAGGGGATAGCGCCAAAGCCCTCCGTGCCCTTGTAGTTGCCCTCCTGTGTGGCGGTCAGCAGCGGGTGCAGCACCTTGATGGGTGCCTTGAACATCTCGACGAATTCCAGGAGGCCCTGGTTGGACAGGCACAGGCCGCCGCTGTAGCTGTAGGCGTCGGGGTCGTCCTGTGCATAGGTTTCCAGCTTGCGGATGTCGACCTTGCCGACCAGGCTGGAGATGTCCTGGTTGTTCTCATCGCCGGGCTCGGTCTTGGAGACGCCGATCTGCTTGAGCACGCTGGGGTAGCGCTTGATGACCTTGAACTTGCGGATGTCGCCGCCGAACTCGTCCAGCCGCTTCACGGCCCAGGGGCTGAGGATGCGGTTCAGGTAGCGGCGCGGGATGCCGTAGTCTCGCTCCAGCAGCGGGCCGTCCTCGATGGGGTCGAAAAGGCCCAGCGGCGACTCGTTCACCGGCGAGCCGGCCAGCGCATAGAAGGGCACATGCTCCATCAGTTGCTTGAGCCGTTCGGCGATGGAGCTCTTTCCGCCGCCGACGGGGCCGAGCAGGTAGAGGATCTGCTTCTTTTCCTCCAGGCCTTGCGCGGCGTGGCGGAAATAGGAGACGACCTGCTCGATGGCTTCTTCGAGCCCGTAGAACTCGGCGAAGGCCGGGTAGATCTTGATGGTCTTGTTGGCGAACAGCCGCGAGAGCCGCGGGTCGTTGCGCGTGTCGAGCATCTGCGGCTCGCCGATGGCCTGCAGTATGCGCTCGGCGGCCGTGGCATAGGCCAGCGGATTCCTCTTGCACTCCGCGAGGTAGTCCTCCAGCGAGAGCTCCTCGACCTTGTTGCGCTCGAAGCGCGCTGCGAAATGGCTGATGACGTCCATGCCGACCTCCTGCGGTTTGAACTCCACAGGGCCGCGCGCACGATCCGTGCCCGAGGGGCTGGGGGGTTCTGATCGCGCCTCAACTGCAAGGCGTCATCAGAACTCTCCACTTGGCTGACCCGCGGCATGCGCCGCCGGCAGCGTGTCATCACAAGAATAAGCCGTCGCCAACCCACCAACACATCGGCCCGGCTTTCCGTTGACAGGGTGCCGGTCCAGCATACGCCCACCGGTCAGGCAAGACCTGTCACTCAGCGGGCAAACCACACGAACATGGAGGCCTTGTGGTGGTCCGCAGACACCGCGCCGGTGAAGAACTGTTGCGATGGCAGGGTGCGCCCCAAAGCCTCGTCGACCGGTCCGGCGTGCGGGGCATCGTTGCCGCGGCCCCAGTGTTGGACTCGCGCCTTCGCCGCGATGTCGGACGCCGCCGCATTGCACGGCGGCGCGCGCTTCAGCTGCCGCGCAGCTTGTCGAGGATGCCAGACAGCGCATCCAGCGAATCGAAATGGATGGCCAGCTCGCCGCTTTGGCCGCCGCGCTTGCTACGCTTCTTCACGCGCACCTCGACGGTGGCGCCGAGGGCGTCGGCCAGCTCCTCCTCCAGGCGCAGTACGTCGCGACTCTTGTCGCCCTTCACGCGCAGCAGCGGCGCCTGGCGCGCGGCGCCCTGGGTCTTGGCGACCAGCTTCTCGGCCTCGCGCACGCTGAGCTTCTTGGCCGCAATCTCGCTGGCCGTGGTGATCTGCACGGCGCCGTCCAGCGGCAGCAGCGCGCGGGCATGGCCCATGTCGATGTCGCCGGCCATCAGCATGTTCTGCACCGGCGCGCTGAGGTTCAGGAGCCGCAGCAGGTTGCTTGCCGCGCTGCGCGAGCGGCCCACGGCCTGGGCCGCCTCTTCATGCGTCAGGCCGAACTCGTCGGTCAGGCGCTTGAGGCCCTGGGCCTCTTCGAGCGGGTTCAGGTCCTCGCGCTGGATGTTCTCGATCAGCGCCATGGCGGCGGCCGATTCGTCGGGCACGGCCTTTACCAGCACCGGCACCTCGCGCAGTCCCGCAAGCTTGGCCGCGCGGAAGCGCCGCTCGCCGGCAATGATCTCGTAGGCGGCGGCACCGTTGGGCACCGCGTCCGCCGAAAGGGGCCGCACGAGGATGGGCTGCATGATGCCCTGGGCCTTGATGCTCTCGGCCAGCTCGTACAGCGAGCCCTCGTCCATGCGCGTGCGCGGCTGGTACTTGCCGGCCTGCAGCTGCGAAAGCGCCAGCGTGCCGGGCGTGCCGTCGCGCTCGGGCGCGGGGGTGTCGCTGACCTTCGGGCCGAGCAGGGCTTCCAGGCCGAGGCCTAGGCCTTTGGGTTTCTTCGTTGCCATGGCGGCGGATTGTCCTTCAGAGGTTCATCAGCAGATCCCGGCCCTCCGGCCAGTCGCCCAGGCCGGACTCGGCATTCAGGTGTCCCCGCGGCCCGGCGATGACGACGCTGCTGCCCCAGTCTGCCGCCATCTGCGTGGCGCGCTCGGCGGCGCCGTAGGGGTCGTCGCTGCTGATGACGGTGATGCTGGGGAAGGGTAGCGCCGAGCGGCGGATGGGACGCCAGTTGTGCAGCTGGGGCGGCATGTCCTCGCGCTCGGTGTCCGGCGGCGCGACGAGCAGCGCGCCCCTCACGCGCGCCGTGTGCTGCGAATGCTCGGCCCAGCTCGCGACCAGCTGGCAGCCCAGCGAATGCGCGACGAGCAGAGCCGGCGCGTCGTCCTGCAGCAGCACCTCGTCCAGCCGCGCCATCCAGTCGCCGCGCCGCGGCCAATCCCAGTCATGCTGCTCGACGCGCTGGTCGCCGTGCAGCCGCTCCCAGCGGCTCTGCCAGTGCTCGGGGCCGGAGTTCTGCCAGCCGGGGAGAAGCAGGATGCGCGATGGATTCATGGTTTGCCCTTATCCTTGACGGTTCGATTCTCAGTGCTTGGAGCAGCGGCAATGACGTTCAAGGTGTTTGTGGATGGCCAGGAGGGCACCACCGGCTTGCGGATTCACGAATACCTCGCGGCCCGCAGCGACATCGAGGTGCTCAGGATAGACGCCGACAAGCGCAAGGACCCGGCCGAGCGCTCGCGCCTGCTGAACGCCGCTGATGTGGCCTTCCTGTGCCTGCCCGACGCGGCCTCGCGCGAGGCGGCCTTCATGGTCAACAACGCCAACACCTGCCTCATCGACGCCAGCACGGCCCACCGCACGGCGCCGGGCTGGGCCTTCGGCCTGCCGGAGCTGGCCCCGGGCCAGCGCGACGCCATCCGCCAGGCCAAGCGCATCGCCAACCCCGGCTGCCACGCCAGCGCCTTCATCCTCGCCGTGCGGCCGCTGGTGGACGCCGGCCTGCTGCCCAGGGACGCGGCCGTCAGTGCCACCTCCATCACCGGCTACTCGGGCGGCGGCAAGAGCATGATCGCCGAGTACGAGCAGCAGCCGCTGCCCGCCCACCTGACCGCGCCGCGGCCCTACGGCCTGGGCCTGAAGCACAAGCACCTGCCGGAGATGATGGCCCACACGGGCCTGGCGAGCCCGCCGGTGTTCATGCCGGTGGTCAGCAGCTTCTACAAGGGCCTGGCGGTGAGCGTGCCGCTGCATTTCAGCCAGTTCAAGGCCGGCACGACGCCGGAGCAGGTGCAGGCCGCGCTGGCCGCGCATTACGAGGGCGAGCGCTTCATCAGCGTGAAGCCGCTGCGCGATGCGGCGACGCTGGAGACCGGCTTCTTCGACGTGCAGGCCTGCAACGACACCAACCGCGTGGACCTGTTCGTGTTCGCGTCCGACACGCAGGTGCTGGTCATCGCGCGCCTGGACAACCTCGGCAAGGGCGCCAGCGGCGCGGCCGTGCAGAGCATGAACGTGCACCTGGGCCTGGAAGAGACCCTGGGCCTGGTCTGACGCGGCCTCGCTTTCCTGATCGCGTGGCCTGACCGAGAGAGGCCGGCCATCGCGTCCAGCGAGGTGGAGGTTTCGTCAAGGTGCGCAGGCGCGTGCCGGGTCAGATCAGCGCCTGCTCGGGGCTGCGGTAGTGGTAGCGGTAGGCGAAAACAAAGCCCAGGCGGGCGTACAGCCGCTGCGCGGCCGCGTTGTCGCTGCCCACTTGCAGATAGGCCTGGCGCGCACCCTGCGCATGCGCCAGGGCCAGCAGCGCGCGGCACAGGCGTTCGCCATGGCCCCGCCGCGTTTGGGCCGAGGCGATGTCGTAGAGGCCCACGAGATCGCCATCCACGACCATCTGGCCGCAGGCCAGCAACCGCCCCGCCGCATCGTGCAGCGCAAAGCCCTGGTAGGTGACCGGTGCGTTAGCGATGCGCTCCGCGTGGGCTGCGATGGCCGTGGCGGACGAGCCGCGCAGGGCGCCCACGGTGGCCGCGTAGTCGGCCGCGGACTGGGCCCTGAGAGCGACCGGCGTGGCGGTGGGCGACAGGTGCTCCAGCACCATCACATCGGCCGCGTCGAAGGCGCCCCAGCCCTTGGCGGCGAGCAGGGCGTCCAACTCGGCCGGCTGGCTCCAGGGCGTCACGCGCAGGGCCAGCGGCAGGCCGGCGGCGTCATAGGCCTGCTGGCAGCGGGCCAGCAGCTCGTCCAGCGGCAGCTGGCCCTGGCGCAGCGCGTTGATGCAGCGCGAGCGCTTGGCCTTGCCGGGTGAAAGGCGGATCAGCCAGCCGTCGATGTCGGCCTGCTGGGGCGGAGCGCTGGCGTCGAGGCCGGCCCGCTCAGCGCGCAGTGCGAGGGCCTGGAGCCCGACTTCAGGCATCGCCGAGCAGGGCAGTGGGCCGACGCCACACGCAGCGCCACACCGGGTGCTGCTGACCGGCGAGCGGTTCGCTCAGCTGCCGGTCGGTGACCTCGGCGCCCAGGCCTTCGTAGAAGCCGCGGGCGGCAGTGTTGACATCCAGCACCCATAGGTAGAGCGGGCGGGTGGAGCCGTCGCGCTGCAGCTGTGCGGCCACGCCACGCATCAGCCGCCGGCCTATGCCGCCGCCCCTGAGTTCGGGGGCAACGTGAAGGTTGTCGATGTAGTCGCCCCAGGCCGGGTCGCGGTCGGGCATGACGTAGGCGAAGCCCAGCAGGTGGCCGGCGGCGTCCGCGGCGATCAGGCCCCAGTCGGGGCTGGTGGCGCCGGCCTGCAGACGCGCGCGCCAGGCCTGGCGGCGTTCGGCGTCGGCCTCGTGGTCGAGGTAGTGGTCCGTGAAAACGCCACGATAGGCACTGCGCCAGCTGGCAGCGTGGAGGGCCGCGACGGCGTCGGCGTCCGCAGGCGTCATGGGGCGAAGCGTGACGGCGGGCGGCGCCATGGTGCTCAGCGCATGGTCCCTATCCGCTGCACCATTTCCTTGGCGAAGTCGACGAAGGCCAGCGCGCCCTTGGAGCTGGGGTCGAAGACGACGCCTGGCAGCCCGTAGCTGGGCGCCTCGGCCAGCCGCACGTTGCGCGGGATGACCGTGTCGAAGACCTTGTTGCCGAAGTGGGACTTGAGCTGGTCGCTGACCTGCTGCTGCAGCGTGATGCGCGGGTCGAACATGACGCGCAGCAGACCGATGATCTCCAGGTCGCGGTTCAGGTTGGCGTGGATCTGCTTGATGGTGTTGACCAGGTCGGTCAGGCCCTCCAGCGCGAAGTACTCGCACTGCATGGGCACGATGACGCCATGGGCGCTGCACAGGCCGTTCAGAGTCAGCATCGATAGCGAGGGCGGGCAGTCGATGAGGACGAAGTCGTAGTCGTCGTCGGCCTGGGCCAGCGCCGCCTTCAGGCGCGCCTCGCGGCGCTCCAGCTCCACCAACTCGACCTCGGCACCGGCCAGCTCGCGGTTGGCGCCCAGCACGTCATAGCCGGCCTTCTCGGCGCGGGTCCTGGCCTCGGCGACGGAGGCGGACTCCAGCAGCACGTCGTAGACCGTCATCTCAAGCTTGCGCTTGTCTATGCCCGAGCCCATGGTCGCGTTGCCCTGCGGGTCCAGGTCGACGACAAGGACGCGTTGGCCGATCTGCGCGAGGCCGGCGGCGAGGTTGACGGTGGTGGTGGTCTTGCCAACGCCACCCTTCTGGTTGGCGGTGCAGAAAATCTTGGATGCCATGGGGTCTACCTGGACAGCGCCAGCCGTATGCCGAAGCCGAGCAGGCAGATGCCCGCGATCTTGTTGAGCAGGGTGGTGATCCAGGGCCTGGACCGCAGTCGCTCGGCGAGCTGGTGGGTCAGCAGCACGGCCACCAGGCCATAGAGGAAGGTCAGCGCGGCGATGGTGACGGCCATGGCGGCGAAGGTGGCCACGCCCTGGTGACGGACGGGGTCGACGAACAGCGGGAAGAAGGCCATGTAGAACACGATGGCCTTGGGGTTCAGCAGCGTGATGAGCGCGGCCTGCCGGAAGTAGTGGCGGGGCTTGATGTCCAGCACCGGCCCTTGCCCCGGTTTGGCAGCCAGCATGCGCCAGCCCAGCCACGCGAGGTAGGCGGCGCCGGCCCATTGCACCGCGTTGAAGGCCGCCGGGTAGGCCGACAGCAGCGCGGACACGCCTGCCACGGCCAGCCACAGCAGCACCTGGTCGCCCGCGATGATGCCCAGTGTGGCGGCCAGGCCGGCCGCGATGCCGCCCTTGCTGGTTGAGGTGATCAGCGCCAGGTTGCCGGGGCCCGGGATCGCGAGGAAGAGCACGATGGCGGCGACGAACGCGCCGTAGTCAGCGATGCCAAACATAGGGAGCGACGAGGGGAGGGGCGGCCAGTTTAAGCGACGCGCGTCGGGGTCATCGCCGCCGCATCCAAACCAGGCAGCGCTGCGCGTCCAGCCCCGGCACGGCCAGCTGTTCCACGTGAAACACGTCCACGTCGCCGGGCAGGGCGGCGACCTCGTCGGCCGGATGCTGGCCTTTCATGGCCATCCAGACGGCGCCCTCGGCGAGGTGTTGGCGGGTCAGGTTCGTGAAGTCCACCAGCGACGCAAAAGCCCGTGACGTGATGACGCCAAAGGGCTCGACCTTCAATGCCTCGACGCGGCTGTGCACGCCATGCAGATTGGGCAGCTTCAGCTCGGCAGCCACCTGCTGGATGAAGGTGGCCTTCTTGGCAACGGCGTCCACGCAGCTGACGTCGGTGCCGGGGCAGCAGATCGCGATGACGACGCCCGGCAGACCGCCGCCGGCGCCGACGTCCATCAGCCGTGCCGGCGCGCCGTGGCGCTGCAATGGTGCGATGACGGACAGGCTGTCCACAAGATGGTGGCTCAGCATCTGCGCCGGGTCCCGGACCGCGGTCAGGTTGTAGACCTTGTTCCACTTCTGCAGCAGGGTCAGGTAGGCCAGCAGCTGGTCGACCTGGGTGGCGCTGAGTTCGAGACCGAGCTGGGTGGCGGCTGCTTCGAGTTGCTCCCTCATGCTGCTTCCGCCTCGGTGAAGCCCTTGAACTTACCCTTCTTCAGGTGCACCAGCAGCAGCGAGATTGCGGCCGGCGTGATGCCGGAGATGCGCGAGGCCTGACCCAGCGTCTCGGGTCGGTGGGCGTTGAGCTTCTGGCGGGCCTCGAAGGAGAGGGCGTGGACCAGGCCGTAGTCCAGGTCCTCGGGCAGCTTCAGGTGCTCGAAGTGGGCGGCACGGGCGACGTCATCGACCTGCTTGTTGATGTAGCCGGCGTACTTGGTGCTGATCTCCACCTGCTCGGCGACGAGGTTGGCCAGCTCGCGGCCCAGCTCGGTGGCCAGGGTTTCACGTGAAACACCGGCTTCGGGCCGCGCAATCGCAGCCACTTCGGCCACCGTGTCGAAGCCCACGCCGGGACGGCGCAGCAGGTCGGCCAGGCTGTACTCGCGCTCCAGTGCCTTGCCGACCAGCCGTTCTGCATCCGCCGCGGGCAGGATGCCGGGGTGCACCCAGGTGCTCTTCAGCTTCTCGGTTTCACGTGAAACGGCGTCACGCTTGCGGTTGAAGGCGGCCCAGCGCTCGTCGTCCACCAGGCCCAACTGACGGCCGGCCTCGGTCAGGCGCGTGTCGGCGTTGTCTTCGCGCAGCTGCAGCCGGAACTCGGCGCGGCTGGTGAACATGCGGTAGGGCTCGGTCACGCCCTTGGTGATGAGGTCGTCCACCAGCACGCCCAGGTAGGCCTGGTCGCGCGCCGGCGTCCAGGGACCGTCGCCGCGCACCTGCAGCGCCGCGTTCAGGCCGGCAAACAGGCCTTGCGCCGCCGCCTCCTCATAACCGGTCGTGCCGTTGATCTGGCCGGCGAAGAACAGGCCCTGGATAAGCTTGGTCTCGAACGAGGCCTTCAGCCCGCGCGGATCGAAGTAGTCGTACTCGATGGCGTAGCCGGGTCGCAGGATGTCCGCGTTCTCCAGGCCCGGGATGCTGCGCACGGCGGCCAGCTGGATGTCGAAGGGCAGGGAGGTGGAGATGCCGTTGGGATAGAACTCATGCGTCGTCAGGCCCTCGGGCTCCAGGAAGATCTGGTGCGAGTCCTTGTCGGCGAAGCGGTTGACCTTGTCCTCGATGCTGGGGCAATAGCGCGGCCCCACGCCTTCAATGACGCCGGTGAACATCGGGCTGCGGTCGAAGCCGCTGCGGATGATCTCGTGCGTACGCGCGTTGGTGTGGGTGATCCAGCAGGGCATCTGCTGCGGGTGCATCGCGGCATTGCCGAGGAAGCTGAACACCGGCACCGGGTCCAGGTCGCCGGGCTGGGCCTCGCACTTGGAGAAGTCGATCGTGCGGCCGTCCAGACGCGGCGGCGTGCCGGTCTTGAGCCGGCCCTGCGGCAGCTTCAGCTCCTTGAGCCGAGCAGACAACGAAACGGCGGGCGGATCTCCCGCGCGGCCGGCGCTGTAGTTCTCCAGGCCCACATGCACCCGGCCGTCCAGGAAGGTGCCGGCCGTCAGGACCACGGTGCGGGCGCGGAAACGGATGCCGGCCTGTGTGACGGCGCCGACGACGCGGTCGCCCTCGACCATCAGGTCGTCCACCGCCTGCTGGAACAGCGTCAGGTTGGGCTGGTTCTCCAGCCGACGGCGGATGGCGGCCTTGTAGAGGATGCGGTCGGCCTGAGCACGGGTTGCGCGCACGGCCGGGCCCTTGCTGCCGTTCAGGATGCGGAACTGGATGCCGCCCTCGTCGGTGGCCAGCGCCATCGCGCCGCCCAGCGCGTCCACCTCCTTCACCAGGTGGCCCTTGCCGATGCCGCCGATGCTGGGGTTGCAGCTCATCTGGCCCAGCGTCTCGATGTTGTGGGTCAGCAGCAGCGTCTGGGCGCCCATGCGCGCGGCGGCGAGCGCCGCCTCGGTGCCGGCATGGCCGCCACCGACGACGATGACGTCGAATTCCTTGGGGTAGAGCATCTCGGTCCTGGAAAGAACGAACAACCCGCGCGTGGCGCTCGGGCAAACCCCGAATTTTACGAAGCGGCTGTGGATAAGTCACCCGGTCCGCCGGGGCGCAGCAGGGACATGATTCGGACGAAAAGAGTCCCGGTCCGGAACAAATAGTCGTGACTGACCTGTTTTGACAAATAACTCTGACCGGCTGGTGCCGACAAGTGCCTGTGCTTACGGGGAAATCTGCCACCGCCGAGGGCCTTGAAGCCACCTCACGATGACCTCGCCTTCGGCCACTTGAGCAAACCGAACTGGCGGTCGCCTCAGTGTTCCAGGGCAGAAAGTCGTTGCGAATCAGGCCGTTCCTTCAATCCGCACCGAAATCGCGGTGACAAACAAACCGACCTGCAAATCCGCAGAGACAACCACGAAGTCGAGGTCAGGGCTGACGAGGCCTGGTGCGCAACGGTGTTCGAACGCTGCGCCGGGTCAAGACCGGCCACGCAACCAGCGGTGAAAGCAAGGATGTCGGTGCAGCGGCCTTTGTGCTGGCGGCTCGCGCAGCCTTTCCAGATGCGGTGGTTGAGTTGGTGTACCTCGCGGACGCCGAAGCAAAGCCGCTAGTGCTGTCGCCCAAGGAGCTGAGTAACCGCCAGGTCAAGATGGGCGGCATCCTGAGCGACATCCGGGGTGGGAACTTCCCGGCAGACGAATCTGACATGACGTGCCCCAACTGCCCGGCCACCCGTGCGCCCTCGTGCGGCGGCAGCGCCACTGTATTGGCGCTGCTCGTCTTTGCGAGACCGCCTTCAAGACGGGATGAAGATGCCTTCGCCGCCGTGGTCGAAAACCCTCACGGGCTTGTTCCGCTGGACGATGCTGGCGAACTGCTGGCGAAGGGCCAGCGTGCTCATGAAAGAAGCTTCTGCGATGTGCCCCCCGGCCTTGTATCGCTCCAGCCCTCTGCTGGACAGCAGGTACTCGAGCCGAGCGCGCCAGGTTGAAATGCGGATGTGCGCGAACAGGTCTGGCGACAGCGCGCCTACCGCTTGGTCGTAGCGCTGAAGCAGCCGTCCGAAGCGGACAAGAGAGGAAGCTTCGTCGGTCGAGGCCGGGGCGACGACAGTGGCAGGCGATGTAGATGTGTCCATGACCGGAGCAAACTTCCACAAGGGCTCGTGGTGCGCAATACGATTGCGGAGGTCCTTGATTTCGAAGAACTCAGTGAGTGCATCGCGTCGCGCTGCAGGGTTACTCCAGTTCGGTGCTGCGCCGGGCAGGCTCAATGGATGGGCTGGCAAGATTTTGGGCATCAACGTCGGGCGCTGCTTCGCGATCCAGGTGAGCACGTTGGGCCAGAAGCCGAAGGACAGCCGAGACACAATTTCGTCCGGAGTGGGCCAAGCGGGATGCGCATCCGCTCGCACGTCGGCAATCTTGGACAGTGTGCCGCTCTTGAGCTGTCCAGCGAGATGGTCCCACCAATGCGTGCTGCTCGAGACGCCGGCGGTTGTATGGAGGCTCAGCTCGCGGTGGATGTTGTTCCGCAGGACCACCTCAAAGTAGGACAGCAACTTGCCTACCTCGCCGCACACCTCGCCATTCCACATATAGAGCCCCACGGCAGCCTCAGGGCCTACCTTCCAGTAGCCTCTGTAGCTATCCAGACGGGGTTTGGATACGATTTGCTCGAAGATGATTGCGGGAGGCAGCATCCGAAGGTTGTCTTAGAAGAATAATTGGAGTACAGTCCTCCCTGACGCGCTGGCAAGCCAACCCGCAAGGGAGCACCAGTGTAAAGAGTGTGAAGGCCTCCGCAAGGAGGCTTTCCGCTTTCTGGGGTTCGAAAGCCAGCCTCTCATGCTGCTCAACCACCGCCAATGAGGCGCCACAGGGCTTGCCATTTGGCTGCAGGCACCCCCAGCGCTAGAGCCAGCGCTACCAACACCCACCTGACGTCGCGCGACACCAAGGCCCACATGCGGCAACGGTCGTCGCGAAAGGCGATGTACGGGTTGCCATCGCCACGGGCAATTTTTGGGCTGCCCATGGCGAGCCTTTCGGTGCGACGACCGGCACCGGCATCATCAACGCCGGCAGCGGGATCGGCGGCAGTGCCGAAACAGGCGTGGCAGCAGCCGGTGCACCGGATGGCGCAAAGGCTGCCAGGAGAGCGGCGCGCCGTGCATCCCATTGAGTATGGATGGCCTTGATCTCGTTGTAGCCACCAATCTCGATCAGTCGGTTCGTGAACCGCGTGTACAGGTCGGTCTTTGATTGTGAATCAATGACTTAGCGGACAAGACTACAGTCGTTCACAACAGACAATTCGACGATGGAATGTCGTCCCCGTTGCGCCGCCTGCTGCATCGCTCCGTCGATCAGCTCGCCCATCCCCGGCCACCCGAACGGCAAGCCGGCGGGCGTGCGCTGCGCGCAACTGGACGACGAGGACCGCTGCCGCATCTTCGGCCAGCCCGAGCGTCCGGCCGTCTGCGGTTCGCTGCGCCCCAGTGACATCATGTGTGGCGACAACCGCGAGCAGGCGCTGCGTTGGCTGGGCTGGATGGAGCGCGAAACGGCGCCGTCTCAGCCCGGCTGAGGCCGGGCTGAGCGCCAGCGGCCCAGACGCGCCCGCCAGGCCTCGGCACGCGGGTCGTTCTAGTACTTGTCGAAGAAATGGTGCAGCACCGTGTTGGCCAGCGGCTCGATGAAGGTGACCGCACCGGCGACGCCGAGGCTGCCCGTCAGCGCATAGGTCACGCTGAACGAAGTGCCGAGGTGAAGGATGCCGAAGCTGACGGTCTTGGCCGTGATGGATCTATCGACGGAGAAGCGGGAATAGCCAAATGCTGATAATTCTCATTGCCGTGCGCCAATCGCTTGCCTCAATCGTCGCGATGGGCGTTTACGCTTGGCCTGGCCATGACGCCACAGAACACGCCACTGCCGCCGGCCAGCCTGCTCGCGCGCCTCGCCCATGAGCGCGGCGCCTTTGCCGATGCCTACACGCTGGCGTTCCCGCGGGCCGTGACGCTGGCCGAGTTCGTCGAGGCCTTCTATACGACGCGGCTCTTCAAGCTGGAGCGCGCGCTGCTCGGGCTGTTCGGCAGGCCCTCAAGTGATGCGATGGCGCGGGCCGTGGCGTGCGGCGAGGGCCGGCGGCTGGCGGTCTGGACCGTCGAGGCCCGCGAGGGCGACGAGTTGCTGATGCACGAGGACAGCGGCGCCACGCGCTCCTGGTTCCGGGTCGAGTCCGGTGCCGGCGGCGGCACGACGCTGTGGTTCGGCTCCGCTGTCGTGCCGCGTCGGCATGCGGCCGATGGCGAGCCACGCTTCGGCGGTGTCTTCCACGCGCTGCTCGGCTTTCACCGCTGGTATTCGCGGGCGCTGCTGGCCGCGGCCGCGCGGCGCCTGTGCCTCTAGGACTTCGTGCCCTTGCCGGTGACCTTGTCGGTCACCGGCCGCTGCGTCGCCAGGTCCTCGATCCACGCCTCGCAGGCCTCGGGGGCGATGCGGCCGGCCACGCGATAGGCCTTGCCCGCCTCGGGTGTGAAGGCCACCTCGCCCTGCACGCGGCAGGTCGGGTGGGTCATGGCGAGGATGGGTGCGGCGTACTGCGTCAGGGCCTGTAGCTGCACGCGGGCCGGCCGCAGCGGCAACTCGTTCGTCAGCACCACGGGCGACACGGCGAGGCCGCGGCCCTGGTTGGCACTCACCGTGGCCCGGCTGGTGCTGGACAGGCGGCGCCCGTCCACCTGCGTCATCTCGAAGACGTGCAGCAACTGGCCGCTGACCTGCCGGGCCTGATCGGCCACGTTGACGGTGGGGCCGCTGTAGTCCGGCGGCGTAGCGGCCTCGAAGCTCGCGCAGCCGGCGAGGGCCAGGGCAGCGGCCAGGAACGGGGCCCTCATCGTGCCACCGCCGCGCGCATCGAACGCGCCACATAGGCCAGGGCCACGGCCGCCAGCGCGAAGCCGACCACGATGCCCGGCAACACCTGGCTCCAGTGCAGCGCCTCGCCCTTGAGCACGGCCAGCATCAGCGTGTTCTGCGCCAGGCCGGGCACCCACAGATACCAGGGGGCGTCGCCGCCCGGATTGAGCAGGCTGACCATGGGCATCAGGCTGACGGCGGTGACGACCAGCGTGCTGCCGGCCTGCGCCTCCTTGAAGGTCTTGGAGCGTATGGCCAGCGCCATCAATAGGGCCGACAGGCCGGCTGCCAGCGGGATCTGCAACAGCCAGAAGGCCAGCACCTCGCCGGGCCCGAACTGGAACATGGCCTGCAGGCTGTCGCTCCTCAGCAGCCATTGCGCGGGCACGAAGCTCAGCGACGACAGCAGCGCCACGGCCATGCCCAGCAGCGCGACGGCGCCCCATTTGCCGGCCACGATGGCGCCGTGCGGTGCGGGGTTCATCAGCAGCGGTTCCAGCGAGCCGCGCTCGCGTTCGCCGGCGGTGCTGTCCAGCGCCGCGGTCAGCGCGCCGTAGAGCACGGCCATGATGATGAACATCGGGATGATGTTGCTCAGCCGCGAGGCGCGGGCCTGCACGCTGGCGAGGTCGCGCTCCTCGATGTCCACGGGCTCCAGCAGCTGCGTGGACACGCCGCGCATGGCCAGGTTCAACGTCGAGCGCTCGCGGTTGAAGCCGTTCAGCAGCCGGACGATGGACCCGGTGCCGGCGGCCGCGCGCTGGTTGGCGCTGTCGCTGACGATCTCCACCGTGGGCGCCTCGCCGGTCAGCAGCTTGGCCTCGAAGTCCTTGGGTACGACCAGCACCGGCTCCAGCAGCCTCGTCGCGCGCAGGCGGGCCTCATAGTCGGCGGGGGCGGGCTTGACCGTGTAGGTCTGGCGCTCGATGAAGTTCGCCAGGGTCGGCGCATGCTCCATGCCCGCGGCCATCAGCTCGCGCCGGTCGGCGCGCTCCTCCATCGACGCGATCAGGCCCGACAGCGCCGTCAGCAGCAGCGGCCCCATCAGCAGCGCGGGGACCAGCAGGCGCAGCAGCGTACGGCGGTCGCGCAGGGCGTCGGAGAGCTCCTTCGCGAAAACGATCAGAGCCTGTTTCATGCGGCCACCTCCTCAGGGAATGCGAGTTTCACGAAGGCGTCCTCGAAGCGGGATTCGCCGGCCTGTTCCAGCAGGCCTGGCACGCTGCCATGCGCCACGCTGCGGCCGTGGGACACGACGACGACCTCGTCGCAGAGCTGCTCCACCTCCTGCATGATGTGAGTGGAAAAGACGATGCACTTGCCGCCACCTGCCGGGCTGCGCAGCCAGCGCAGCGCCTCGCGCAGTGCGCGGGTGGCCAGCACGTCCAGGCCGTTGGTGGGCTCGTCCAGCACGATGTTGGCTGGGTCGTGCACCAGCGCGCGGGCCAGCGCCGTCTTCATGCGCTCGCCCTGGCTGAATCCGTCGGCGCGGCGGTCCAGGATGGCCCGCATCTCCAGCAGCCGGGCCAGCTCCTCGGCGCGCGCGTTGGCGGCGTCGGGCGTCATGCCCTGCAGCCGGCCGTAGTAGACGATGTTTTCGCGGGCGGACAGGCGCGGGTACAGGCCGTGTGCGTCGCCCAGGATGCCCATGCGGGCCAGCGCCTTCAGCGGGGCGTCCGTCACGACCAGACCGTCGACCGCGATATGGCCGGCGTCCGGCGGGAACAGCCCGCCCAGCATGCGCAGCGTGGTGGTCTTGCCGGCGCCGTTGGCGCCCAGCAGGCCGGTGATGCGGCCGTTCTCGGCGCGCAGGCTCACGCCCTGCACCGCATGGACAACGCGCTTGGTGCCGCGCTTGAACAGGCCGCCGCCCGTCTGGGCCGTGAACTGCTTGTGAACGTCCTGGATGTCGATCATTTGGCCGTCCCTCCCTGGACGGGCTGGAAGGCCGGGGGGCGCGGGATGCGGGTTGCGCAGGCGCCGTCCTGGGGCAGGGCAGTGGCGTCGGTCTTGGCGTCGATGAAGCGGAACATCAGGTCGCGCACGCAGGCCACGGCCATGACGCCGTGGCCCGCCTCGGGCACGACCAGATGCTGCACGCGCTCCGGATGGCCGGCGCCCAGCGCCCGGGCGACATGCTCGCCATGGCGTGGCGGCGTGACCGGGTCGGCGCCGCCGCTCATGACGAGGACGGGGCTGGGCGCGGGCGGGATCTTGTAGAAGTCCGCCGGCACGGTGCCGCGCGGCCAGGTCTTGCAGACGCTGCGGTACATCTCTGCGTCCAGGGCCTGGAAGTCGGCGCCCGGCGCGTCCTTGGCATCGGCGAGACGGGGCATGTCCTCTGCGCAGACGACGGAGAAATGCATGCCCGTCGCGAGCCGCACGGCCGGGTTGCTGCCGAAGGCCGTGCTCAGCCCGAACAGGCCGGCGAAGTTGCCGTCCGCCGCGGCCGCGTGGATGGCGGCGGGCAGCGCGGCGGCGAGGGCCGGCTGGTAGAGGGGCGCGCGCACGGCGCGCAGCAGCAGTTCGCGGGTCACCGTGAAGCGCTCGGACACGCCCGTCAGCGGCTGGGCCACGCTCACCTCGCGCGGCAGCGAGGCCAGCAGCTTCTGCCAGTCGGCACGCAGCTGGGGCCTGGTCTTGGCGTTGGCGGCGATGAGCTGGTCCAGCGCGGCCTGGGTGTCGGTGGAGAAGCTGGCCGGCAGCACCATGTCCGGTGGCGCCACGCCGTCGATGATGCTGCGCCGCACCTGGGCCGGGAACTGGCGCAGGTACTCCAGCGCGGCGCGCGTGCCGTAGCTGCCGCCGACGAGATTCCACTGCGGCACGCCCAGGGCCTTGCGCACGGCCTCCATGTCCTGCATGGCGAGGGTGGTCGTGAAGAAGCGCAGGTCGCCGTAGGGGAGCTTCTCCAGCGCCGCGCGGCAGGCATCCAGGCGGCGCAGCTGGGCGGCGGTGTCGAACTGTTCGGTGAGGGGCAGCTGCTCGTCGTCGGGGCAGTCCAGCGGCGCGGACTTGCCGGTGCCGCGCTGGTCGATGAAGACCAGGTCGCGCCGGTTGTTCAGCCGCGACAGCCGCGACAGCATGCGCGGCGCGATCTTGATCGCGCTCTGGCCGGGGCCGCCGGCCAGCATCAGCACGGCGTCGGGCTGCTTGTTGCGCGCTATCGCCGGCACGACGAGGTAGTGGATGTCGACCTGGGCGCCGTCCGGGCGGTCCGGGTCCAGCGGGCGCTGCAGGCTGCCGCATTGCAGCTCGTTGGGGATGCCGTCGACGCGGCAGGGCTTGAGCGGCGAGGCCTGTGCGGCGTTGCCTAGGCCCAGCAGCAGGGCCGGAAGAAGGAGGAGGCGCTGCCAGGGTTCGCGCATGCCGGGTCCGGGTGGTTGAGATGGCCCGCAGTATGGCGTCCGGCCCTGGGCGCGGCCGCGGCCCGCAGGATGAATGGCGGGGCAGGCGACATGAATGGCAGCGATCCGTTCGGGGGC
>Ga0213878_10000064_pt1 | contig 64365 bp, 77 predicted proteins | sample VelepicoBEBS_R02_FD_161053 | JGI IMG/M metagenome (GOLD analysis project Ga0213878, IMG submission 161053) | Vellozia epidendroides bulk soil microbial communities from rupestrian grasslands, the National Park of Serra do Cipo, Brazil - BS_R02 | ecosystem: Environmental > Terrestrial > Soil >... | reverse complement strand
CCTGACCGGGCCCCCGGGCTTGAAATCCCCACACCGCACCCCAGATTTCCGGCCTGAGGACAATTCACGCATCATGAAGCTCGCCCCCACGCCCCAAGCCCGCCTCGACACCTGAGCGCACCTTAGCCCGTGTTCGGAAGGTGCCAAGCCTTCCGGTCCCACCCACCCCGGCAGGCCCGTCCCTCCCGGGGTTTTGTTTTTTCGACCTGAGTCCCACCATGCGCACGCGCACCTTCGACAAGCTGATCGCCACGATTCCCGAGCGCCGGAGCGCGGCTCGGCCCTGCCTGTCGCGTGCGCGCTTCGGCGTCCTGCTTACGCGCTAGCCCCACGGCGACCTGCCCGGGGCTCGCAACCGCCACCGCACCAGGAACCGCCATGAACTCGAACAACTCCCGCAATCTGCGCAACATCGGCGTCATAGCCCACGTCGACGCCGGCAAGACCACAACCTCCGAACGCATCCTGTTCTACACGGGTGAGAACCATCGCATCGGCGACGTCAATGACGGCAACACGACGATGGACTTCGACCCCCAGGAGCGCCAGCGCGGCATCACCATCCACAGCGCCGCCACGACCGTGCACTGGCAGGGCACGCAGATCAACCTGATCGACACGCCCGGCCACATCGACTTCAACCTCGAGGTGCGCCGCTCGCTGCGCGTGCTGGACGGCGCCATCGTCGTCTTCGACGGCGTGGCCGGCGTCGAGCCCCAGACCGAGACCAACTGGCGTCTCGCAGACGAGTACCGCGTGCCGCGCATTGCCTTCATCAACAAGCTGGACCGCGTCGGCGCTGACTTCCAGAAAGTCGTCGCGGCCATACAGGAGCGGCTGGGCACGCGCGCGCTCCCGCTGCAGTTGCCCCTCGGCGCAGAAGGCAGCTTCCGTGGCGTCGTCGACCTGCTGGCTATGCAAGCACTGGTCTGGGATCACGACGACGCCTCTACGCCGCCGCGCGTCGAGGCAATCCCTCCAGAGCTGCTGAGCGCCGCCCAGGCCGCGCGCGCACGCATCGACGAGGCCGCCGCCGAGCAGGACGACGCGCTGCTGAACGCCTGGCTGAGCGGCACCGAGCTGCCGTTGGACGCGCTGCGCGCGGCGCTGCGCCGCGGCACCATCGCGGGCGCCTTCGTGCCCGTGCTGGCCGGCTCGGCCTTCCGCAACCGCGGCGTGGAACCGCTGCTGGATGCCGTCGTCGCCTACCTGCCCGCCCCCGGCGAGGCGCCCGGTTCGCTGCCTACCGACGGCCCGTTGTCGGCGCTGGCCTTCAAGCTCAACGCCGACGACCATGGCGCGATGGTGTTCGTGCGCGTCTACAGCGGCCGGCTCAAGCGCGGCGACGTGGTCTGCAACGCCAGCACCGGCAAGGCCGAACGCGTGTCACGCCTGTACGAGATCCACGCGGACCGCCGGGTCGAGCGCGACGAGCTTGTTGCGGGCGACATTGCCGGCATCGTCGGCCTGAAGGAGGTGCTGACTGGCCACACGCTGGCCGACCGGAAGGGCGCGCCCGTGCTGGAAAGCATCACCGTTCCGGAGGCCGTCATCGACGTCGCCATCGAGCCGCGCACGCAGACCGACGCCGCGGCCCTGGCCAAGGGCCTTGGCGTGCTGGTCCGCGAGGACCCCTCGCTACGCCTGCGCCAGGACGCCGACTCGGGCCAGACGCTGCTGTCCGGCATGGGCGAGCTGCAGCTGGAAGTAGCGGTGGAAACGTTGCGAGCACGCTTCGGCGTGGCCGTGGCCATGGGCCGCCCGCAGGTCGCCTACCGCGAGACCATCACGGCGGCGGCCGAGGTGCACCACCTGCATCGCAAGCAGAGCGGTGGCCCCGGCCAGTTCGCCGAGCTGACGCTGCGCGTGGCGCCGCTGCCGCGCGGGTCCGGCGTCCGCTTCGAGAGCCAGGTGGTAGGCGGCGCGATCCCGCGCGAGTTCATCCCGGCGGTCGAGGCAGGCATCCGTCGCGCCGCGCTGGCCGGACCGTTCGCCGGCTACCCGCTGGTGGACTTCGAGGCCAGCCTGGTGGACGGCAGCCACCATGTGCGCGACTCGTCGGCGCTGGCCTTCGAGCTGGCCGCCGTGGCGGCGCTGCGCGATGCCGTTGCGAAGGCAGCACCGGTGGTGCTGGAGCCGGTGATGGCTGTCGAGGTCATCACGCCGCAGGACTATCTGGGCGACGTGATCGGTGACCTGCTGCGCCGCCGCGGTCATGTGCAGGGCCAGGACGCGCGCGGCAACGCAGTCGTCGTGACTGCCCATGTGCCGCTGGAGCAGATGTTCGGCTACATCGGCCACCTGCGCGCGATCAGCTCGGGGCGAGCGCAGTTCACGATGCAGCTGAGTCACTACGCCGAGGCGCCGGAACGCGTGGCGCTGGCCGCGTGACGGTGGGCGAGGTGCCGCAAGGCCCTCGCCCACCCCGTCAGCCCGGTATGACGGCCGTGACCTCGATCTCCACCTTGGCCCGGTCCTCCATCAGCGCTGCCACTTGCACGGCGCTCATCGCGATGCCGTAGTCGCGGCCAAGCACGTCGCGGTAGGCCTGGCCCACCTCGCGGCCACGGGCCAGGTACTCTCGCTTGTCGACGAGGTACCAGGTCATGCGCACGATGTGCTCAGGCGTCGCGCCGGCCTCGGCCAGCACTGCACGGATGTTGGCCAGCGTCTGCCGCAGCTGGTCGATGAGGTCGTCGCTGTCGAACTCGCAGCGCTCGTTCCAACCGATCTGGCCGGCGACGAAGACCTGGCGGCCGCTGGCCGCGACGCCGTTGGCATAGCCGCGCGGCTGGGCCCAGCCGGCGGGCTGGAGGATTTGCTTGCTGTTCATGGTGTTGGGTCCTGTGCGGACGCGAGCGCGCGCCGCAGGTCGTCGGGAAAGGCCTGGGGCCTGTGAGTCTTCAGCGAGGTGCAGACCAGCACCTGCATGTACTCGACGCGCGGGGCATCGACTTCATCGTCCTTGCCGATGAAGGCGGTGCGCAGCGTCAGCGAGCTGCGGCCCAACCGCTCCAGGTGCAGGCGCTGCACGAGGCGGTCGCCATGGCGGCTGACACGCAGGAAGCGCGTGTCCAGCCGGGCCGTGGGCAGACCGATTCCGCGCCGGCCTATCAGATCATCGAATGACAGGCCCAGCGCCTGGGCGAACCAGTCCTCGACCAGCTCGTTGAGCATTTCGAAATAACGCGGATAGAAGACGATGCCGGCCGGGTCGCAGTGGCCGAAGCGCACCTCTTGCTCGCGCTCGAACGCCCATGCCGTCACGTGCCGGACTCTTTCAGCTTGAAGCGCTGCAGCTTGCCCGTCTCGGTGCGCGGCAGGCTGGTCCTGAACTCTATGGCGCGTGGATATTTGTAGGGCGCGATGCTGGCCTTCACATGCGCCTGCAAGGCCTGCACGTCGCCCGCATGGTCCTCGCGAAGCACGACGAAGGCCTTGACGAGCTGGCCGCGCTCCTCGTCGGGTACGCCGATGACGGCGCATTCGGCCACGGCCGGGTGGCTGAGCAGCGCAGCCTCGACCTCGGGGCCGGCGATGTTGTAGCCACCCGAGATGATCATGTCGTCGGTGCGGGCCTGGTAGACGTAGTAGCCGTCTTCGTCGACAAGGTAGGCGTCGCCGGTCAAGTTCCAGCCGTTCTGCACATACTGGTGCTGGCGGTCGTCGGCGAGATAGCGGCAGCCGGTCGGGCCTTTCACGGCGAGATGGCCGACCTGGCCCGCGCGCAGCGGCTGGCCGGCATCGTCGAGGATGCAGGCCTGGTAGCCGGGCACGGGCTTGCCGGTGGCGCCGCCCTTTGCCGTCTCTTCGGTGTGCGAGATGAAGATGTGCAGCAGCTCGGTCGCGCCTATGCCGTCGATGAGCTCGATGCCAGTGGCCTGCTTCCACAGCGCCCGCGTCGCGGCCGGCAGGGCTTCGCCGGCGCTGACGCATTTGCGCACGGAGGAAATGTCGTGCTGGGCCACCAAAGGCGCCATTGCGCGGTAGGACGTCGGCGCCGTGAAGCAGACCGTGGCGTGGTGCTCGGCAATCGCGGCCAACAGCAGGTCTGGCGCCGCCTTCTCGAGCAGCACGGTCGACGCGCCCACGCTCATCGGAAAGAGCAGCAGGCCGCCCAGACCAAAGGTGAAGGCCAGCGGCGGGCTGCCGATGAAGACGTCACTGGCCTGTGCCCGCAGGCAGTGCACCGGCCAGCAGCGGCAGATCGCGAGAACGTCGCGATGGAAGTGCATGGTGCCCTTTGGCTGACCCGTGGTGCCGGACGTGAAGGCGATCAGCGCACAGTCATCGCTGGCGGTTTCGATGTTGGTGAACGTGGCAGGCTGGCGCGCGGCGCGGGCCTCCAGGCCATCGGGCTCGCTGCTGCGGAAATAGCAGATACCGCGCAACACCGGGTTCTGCTGCTGGGCGGCCGCCAGCTCGGTGGCCAGCGCCGCGTCGCATAGCGCATGGCTGACCTCGGCCTTCGCAATGACCTTGCCCAGCTCCACCGCACGCAGCAGCGGCATGGTCGCCACCGCGATCGCACCGACCTTGATGACGGCGAACCAGCAAGCAGCCATCTGCGGTGTGTTGCTACCGCGCAGCAGCACTCGGTTGCCCGGCACGACGCCCAGCTCATTGACCAGGGCATTGGCGATGCGATTCGCCTCGGCCTGCAACTCGGCATAGGTCCACTGCACGCCCGCGCCCTGTACGCAGGGCCGATCGCCCTGCCCTTGCGCTACCCAGCGGTCCAACAGCTCGGTCGCTGCATTCAACCGGGGGCCGAACTGCAGTTCGGGCAAGTCAAACACCAGCTCGGGCCACTGTTCCTGGGGCGGGAGGTGGTCTCTGGCGAAGGTGTCATGGTGAGCCGATGGATGCATGGTTCTCTCACGCCTTCTTGAGGAGTTCGCGACCGATGATGAGTTGCTGCACTTCGCTGGCGCCCTCGTAGATGCGCAGCGCACGGATTTCCCGATAGAGGGATTCAACGATCTCGCCGCGGCGCACGCCGCGGCCGCCGAAGAGCTGGACGGCGGCGTCGATGACCTGCTGAGCGCCTTCCGTCGCCATCAGCTTGGCCATCGCTGCCTCCTGGGTGATGGTCTTGCCCTGGTCGCGCAGCCAGGCCGCCCTGTAGACCAGCAGCGCGGACGAGTCCACCGCGCAGGCCATGTCGGCGAGCTTGGCCTGGGTCAGCGGCAGGTCGGCAAGGCGCCCGCCAAACATTGGCCGCGCCTTGGCCTGGGCCAGAGCTTCCTGCAATGCGCGGCGGGCAAAACCCAATGCCGCGGCCGCGACCGAAGTGCGGAACACGTCCAGCGTGCGCATCGCCAGCTTGAAGCCCTCGCCCGGCAGCCCCAACATCTGGCGCTTGGGCACACGGCAGTTGGTGAAGCGAAGGCGGGCAAGCGGATGGGGCGCGATGACGTCAATGCGCTCGGCGATGTCGAAGCCGGGCAGGCCAGCGTCGACGATGAAGGCCGAGATGCCGCGCGAACCGGGCGCTTCCCCCGTGCGCGCGAACAGCACATAGAAGTCGGCGATGCCGCCGTTGGAGATCCAGGTCTTCTCGCCGTTCAGCACGTAGCTGTCGCCATCCTCGGTGGCGCTGCACCGCAGGGCTGCGACGTCGGAGCCTGCTTCGGGCTCGGACAGCGCGAACGCCGCCAGCGCCTCGCCGCGAGCAACTCGTGGCAAATACCTTTCACGTTGGGCCGGCGTGCCCTGCAGCGAGATGGCGCCCGATCCCAGGCCCTGCATCGCGAAGGCGAAGTCGGCCAGACCATCGTGTTTGGCCAGCGTCTCGCGGATCAGACAGATCGCGCGGGTGTCGATGGTCTGGCCTTCACCTGCCACCGCATGATTCAGCCAGCCGGCTGCACCGAGCTGGGCGACCAGGCTGCGGCATTGGGCATCGACATCGCCATCATGGTCCACATGCTGCAGATGCTCGCCGCACCAGGCGTCGAGCGTCGTCGCCAGTTCGCGGTGCGAAGCGTCGAAGAAAGGCCAGTCCAGGTGCTCCATCTCAGCTCCCCTGGAACACAGGCTTCTGCTTGACGACGAAGGCCTCGTAGGCGCGGTGGAAGTCCTGGGTCATCATGCAGATGGCCTGGGCTTGCGCCTCGGACTCGATGGCTTCATCCACGCCCATGGACCACTCCTGGTGCAGCATGCGCTTGGTCATCGCGTGGCCGAAGCTGGGGCCGGTGGCAATCTCGCCGGCCCATTTCAGCGTCTCGTCCAGCAGTTGATCGGGCGCCACCACGCGGTTCAGGAATCCCCAGGCCAGCGCTTCTTCTCCACCCAGGCTGCGCCCGCTGTAGAGCAGGTCCGACGCGCGGCCCTGGCCGACGATGCGCGGCAGCATGGCGCAGGCGCCCATGTCGCAGCCGGCCAGGCCCACGCGGGTGAACAGGAAGGCCGTCTTGCTGCGGGCGGTGCCCACGCGCAGGTCTGAAGCCATGGCCATGATGGCGCCGGCACCGGCGCACACCCCGTCGATGGCCGCGATGAGGGGCTGGGGGCAGGCGCGCATGGCCTTGACAAGGTCGCCCGTCATGCGCGTGAAGGCCAGCAGGTCAGGCATGCTCATGCCCGTCAACGGGCCGATGATCTCGTGCACGTCACCGCCGGAGCAGAAGTTGCTGCCGGCACCCTGGATGACGATGGCCTTGACCTCGTCCACATAGGCCAGGCGGCGGAACAGGTCGCGCAGTTCGGCATAGGACTCGAAGGTCAGCGGGTTCTTGCGCTCGGGGCGGTTCAGCGTGATGACGCCGACGGCCCCCAACTGCTGCCAGAGGAAGTGCTGCGGCACATGGCCGGCGAGGCTTTGGCGGTTGCCCGAGGCGAGATGCGGGGTCATGGGGTGTTGTCCTTCAGATGGGTCTTGAGCTGGGCCAGCAGCTCCTGGACCTGCGTTTTCTGCGCCGGTGTCCAGCCGGCGAAGAGTTCGACGATCCAGGCCTCGTGCGTGGCGGCCATGCGCTTGAACTGGCGGAGCCCCTGGGGCGTCAACTTGACGATGAAGCTGCGACGGTCGTCGGGGTGGGTCTCGCGCAGCACCAGGCCCTCCGCTTCGAGCTGGTCGGTGATGCCGGTGACGTTGCCGCCCGTCACCATCAGGCGCTTGGACAGCTCTCTCATCGCCAGACCGTCGGGGTGGCGCTCCAGCTGTGCCAGCAGGTCGAAGCGCGGCAGCGTGGTGCCGAAGTCGGCCCGCAGGCGCTGGCGGATCTGATCCTCGATGCGCGTGGTGCATGACAGCAGGCGCAGCCACAGCTTCAAGGCCTGGTGGTCGTCGTCCGACAGCCGGCTTTCGAGATCGAATTCCATACCCGACATCACATCGTCTCCCCGCCGCAGACGGCAATGGCTTGGCCGTTGATGGCGCTGTTGCCAACGACCCAGGCGACGGTGTCGGCAACCTCCTCGGGCTGGATCAGCCGGCCTTGCGGGTTAGCCTTGGCAAGTTCCGCGCTCGCCTGCTGCGGCGTGCGGCCCGTCTTGGCGACGATGTTGTCGATGGCGCTCTCGACGATGTCGGTCTCGGTGTAGCCGGGACAGACGGCGTTGACCGTCACGCCCTTGGCGGCCACCTCAAGCGCCAACGCGCGCGTAAGGCCCAACACCCCATGCTTGGCGGCGCAATAGGCGGCCACATACGCGTAGCCCTTCAGCGCCGCCGTGCTGGCCACGTTGACGATGCGGCCCTGCTGGCGCGCCAGCATGCCGGGCAGCACGGCACGGCTGCAGAGGAAGGTGCCGGTGAGGTTGACGTTGAGCAGGCGCTGCCAGAGCTCCAGCGACGTCCTGGCGAAGGTCGTTGTCTCGACCTGACCGGCGTTGTTGATGAGGACGTCAACGTCGCCTGCCGCGACGAAGGCCGCATTCACGCTGGCTTCGTCGGACACATCACAGGCATGGATGGCCACGTCGCCCAGCGCCGCCTGCTGGGCCCGCAGACGCTCGATGCTGCGCCCCATCAGCGTAACGCGCAGGCCATCGGCCAGCAGCCGCCTTGCCACTGCGGCGCCAATGCCGCTGCCGCCACCGGTGACTACTGCATGCTTCTTCATACACCCAATGCCTTGTTCGCCTGTTCGGCCGCGGCCACGTTGCCGGCGCGCTGGCGCTCGAACTCGCGCTCCAACTGGCTCTTGCCGGAGAGGTACTGCTTCGGCCATTCCAGGCCGATGGGGCCGGGGTAGCCGATGCGTGCAGCCTCGGTCAGCGTCCAGGCCGGGTTGGCCAGATGCGGTCGCGCGATGGCGCAGAGGTCAGCGCGACCCGACGCAATGATGCTGTTGACGTGGTCGGCCTCGGAGATGGCGCCGACAGCCATGGTGGCAATGCCGACACGGTTGCGGATGCTTTCCGCAAACGGCGTCTGGAACATGCGGCCATAGACCGGCTTCTGCGCCTTGCTGACCTGTCCGGAGGAAACGTCGATGAGGTCCGCGCCCGCGGCCTTGAAGGCGACTGCGATGGCGACGGCGTCCTCTGGCGTAGTGCCGCCGGGCACCCAGTCGTGGGCCGAGATGCGCACGGACATTGGCCGGTCCTGCGGCCAGACCTCACGCAGGGCCGTGAAGACTTCCAGCGGGTAGCGCAGCCGGTTCTCCAGCGAGCCACCGTAGTCGTCCTGGCGCCGGTTGGTCAGCGGCGAGATGAAGGCCGACAGCAGATAGCCGTGGGCGCAGTGCAGTTCCAGCCAATCGAAGCCGGCATCGGCCGCACGGCGGGCGGCGGCGACAAAGTCCGACAGCACTCGGTCCATGTCGGCGCGGGTCATCGCCTGGGCGGTCTGGCTGATGCCGGCGAGGTACTGCTGCGGAGAGGCTGAAATCAGCGGCCAGTTGCCGCTGACCAACGGCTGGTCCTCGCCTTCCCAAGGCGCGCGGGTCGATCCCTTGGGGCCGGAATGGCCCAGCTGCATCGCAATCTTGGCACTGCTGCTCGTGTGCACGTGCTCGACGATGCGCTGCCAGGCCGCGCCCTGAGCGTCGTTCCACAGACCCGGGCAGGCGGGCGTGATGCGCGCATCGGGCGACACGCAGGTCATCTCGGCAAAGACCAGGCCAGCGCCGCCCAGCGCTCGCGCGCCGAGGTGGGCCAGGTGGTAGTCGCCGGGCAACCCGTCCTTGCAGCTGTACTGGGCCATGGGCGAGACGACGACGCGGTTCTTCAGCGCCAAGCCGCGCAGTTGGAAGGGCGTGAACATCGGCGGCACCTGGGCATCGACGCCGCTGCGGCCGGCCAGCCAGCGCTCGAACTCACCGACGTAGCCGGCATCCCGCAGGCGCAGGTTCTCGTGCGAGATCCGCTGCGAGCGCGTCAGCAGCGAATAGGCGAACTGCTCCGGCGCCAGGCGGGCATGGCGCTCGACGTTCTCAAACCATTCGGTGGAGTTGCGCGCCGCGTTCTGGATGCGCAGCACCTCGATGCTGCGCGCGGCCTCATACGCCTGCAGCGCAGTCGACAAATCATCGTTCGCCTGAATGTCGCGTGCGAGGTCTATCGCATCTTCGAGCGCGAGCTTGGTGCCGGAGCCGATGGAGAAGTGGGCCGTATGGGCGGCATCGCCCATCAGCACAACCGGGATGCCGCGGTCGTTGCGATGCACCCAGGTCTTGCAGACAACGCGCGGGAAACGGATCCACGAGGACGAGCCGCGCAGATGGCTCGCATTGGAGATCAGCGGATGGCCGTCCAGCACCCGGGCAAATAGCTTCTCGCAGAAGGCGATGCCCTCCTCCTTGCTCATGCCCTCCAGGCCCGCGGCGCGCCAGACCTCCTCGGGCGTCTCGACGATGAACGTCGAGTGCGTGGCGTCGAAGCGATAGGCGTGTGCCTGGAACCAGCCCCATTCGGTCTTCTGGAAATCGAAGGTGAAGGCGTCGAAGAGTTTCGTCGTGCCCAGCCACACGAAACGGCAGCGGCGCAGATCAATGTCGGGCTGGAAGCTGGCGGCGTACTTCTGCCGAATGCGGCTGTTCAGGCCGTCGGCGGCAATGATGAGGTCGGCGGCTATGCCGGCGTCGTCTGGCACGTCGGTCTCGTAGACCAGCTCCACGCCGAGCGCCTGAGCGCGCGCCTGCAGGATGTTGAGCAGCTTCTTGCGGCCGATGCCGCAGAAGCCATGGCCGCTGGAGACCAGGCTGCGGCCGGCGATGTGAACAGCAATGTCGTCCCAGTGATTGAAGGCGTCGGCGATCTCGGCGGCCGTCTCGGGGTCCGCCTCGCGCAAGGCGCCCACGGTCTGGTCGGACAGCACGACGCCCCAGCCGAAGGTGTCGCCAGCGCGGTTGCGCTCCAGCACCCTCACCTCATGGGCGGGGTTGGCCTTCTTCATCAGCAGCGCGAAGTACAGGCCGGCGGGGCCGCCGCCTATGCAGGTGATACGCATGATGTGCATAACTTTAGAAATCAATAGTTCAAACGTCAACCATATAGATGCGATGCCAGACCAGGGAAACCCTGACGGCGAATGGTTGAGCCGCGTGAGGCGGCCGCAGCCCTTCGCCAGGGCTGCTATTTCATGCAGACAGTGCCGCCTCCGGCCGCACGACATAGGCGGCATTCTGGAAGGCCCCGGCCTGGCCCCGGCCCCCCTGGTACGCTGCCATGGAAGCCGGTCAGGGATGCCATTGCCACGTGCAGCATCGTCCGATCAAGCGGGACAAAGGTAGCGCAGGGAGGACGCACAGCTTGGGAAAATCGATTGCCGTCACCATGATCGTGACGCCGTTGTCCATGTGGGCCAGCGCCGCTTTGGCGGCTCAAGATGCCGGCCCGCCGAGATGCACGACATTCAACGTTGCTGACTCCACGCCGCTTGCCGGCGTCAAACTCGTCAGCGCCGGACGCATCGCGCCGGGTGAAGCAGTCCGCCCGGAGCTTCAGCCCGGGAAGCCCTGCGTCCTCGGCCCGGGCAACCGCTGCGCGTCGGAAGTCAAGGCCGGCACTGCTGGCGTCCTGCTTCATCGCTTCAAATCGTGGGTCTGCGTCGCACTGCCAGCGAAGGGAAAGATCAATACGCAGGCCGGGTGGATTCCGGAGAACCGTTGGGCTCGGGATCAAACTGCCGCAACTGGCGCTTGGGCCGGCATCTGGCAGAACGAAGGCGCGAAGATCACCGTGACATCAAGCCAGGGACGCTTGCACTTCGTAGGTGGCGCGATTTGGCAAGGGCTTGCCGATCCTCATTTCGGCTCGTTCGAGTTTGATGCCGTTCCTGACGGCGACATGGTCACCTTGACGGACGGTTGCGAGGTGCGGATTCGACGCGTCGGCGAATACCTGTTTGCGCAAGACAATCAGCAGTGCGGCGGCATGAACGTCTCCTTCGATGGCCTCTTCCGATTTCGCGGCGATTTGAAGCCCTGAGGCTGGCCCGGGGCGACCATCCGCGGTCGATGGGGAGGAGCAACTCTTTCCCGGCCGCGTTGCGCGCAATCTCATAGGCCTTGGCGAAGGCTTCGGCCGAGCCAGCCAGCACGCCCGGCTCAGCACCCAGCACCTCCCAGTCGGTCTGCGTGATCAGATTCATCGCCTGGCCCGTCGGCAGGAGCATTGCCAGTCCTGCCTGCAACGGCCGAAGCCTTCCGGGATTGGTTCCGCCACCCGTCACCACCCCACCAGCACCACCTCCGTCGGCGCCAGCGTGGGCCGCGCGGCATGCGGGGCCGCGCCCAGGGCGGCAGCCTATCGCTTGAGCATCGGCGCGCGCGAGGTGCCGAGCGCACCAGGGCCGCAGGCAGGCTGTGCAATGACGGCAGCAGCGAGTGCCGGGCCCATCAGCAAGCCCATCAATGCGCGCCAACTGCTGCTTCATGTCCTTCGGCAGTTTCTGCCTGGTCATGCGGGAATGGCGCAAGCCAGGCCAGCAGCACCGGCGGGATCGAGAAGACCAACACCCAGCCGAAGAAGCTCGTGTACTGGTGGTTGACGTGGCTCCACAACAGGCCGCTGACGCTGCCCGTGCCCCATTTGGTCAGCGCCATGACGCCGGTCGCCATCGCGTAGTGGGCCATGCGGAAGGGCCCCGGCGCGATCTGCTGCATCATGTAAAGCATGTGGCCCACCGAGCCCATGCCGAAGCCGAATTTCTCGAGGGCGACGATGGCCGCGACGGTGGCCGTGTCAGTCGGCAGGGTCTGGGCCAGGTAGAAATAGGTCAGGTGCGGGATGTTGAGCACCAGGGCCAGCGTGAAGAAGCTGCGCGGCAGCGTGCGTCGGGCGACGAAGAAGCCGCCGAGAAAGGCGCCCGCGATGAAGGCCAGCGTGCCCACGGTACCGTTGATGTGGCCCAGGGCTTCGTTGTCCAGGCCCAGGCCGCCCGCGTCGCGCGCATCCAGCAGGAAGAGCGGGCCGAACTTCTCGATGAAGCCCTCGCCGAAGCGGTAGAAGAAGATGACGGTCAGCATCATCCAGATCTGCGGCTTCTGGAAAAAGGTGATCCAGGCTTCGGCCGTGGCCTTGAGGCCGCCCGACAGGCCTTGTCCGTGCAGGTGCGAAGGCGAGCCCGCCGGCAGCACGCGCAGGTGGTAGACGCCGAACAGGGCCATGGCCGCGGCGGCCAGCGACACGACGACCACCCAGCATTGCACCCAGGACAGGCCCATGTGGTTGTGCAGCCAGCCGGTCAGCGACACCAGCAGGCCCGACGCGATGACGGCGCCCAGGTTCCAGCACATGCCCTGTACGCCGGAGTAGCGCGCCTGGTCGATCTTGGAGACCGTCGTCATGAAGACGCCGTCGGCGCAGGTGTCCTGCGTGGCCGATGCAAAGCCGACGATCCAGAAGAAGGCCAGCGACAGCTTGAAGAAGCCATCCAGCGGCAGGCACAACGCGGCCAGGCCCAGCGCCGCCGCCATCGTGAACTCCATGCTGATGACCCAGAACCGCTTGCTGCGGTAGATCTCCAGCAGCGGCGCCCACAGCGGCTTGAGCACCCAGGGCAGGTACATCTGCGAGGTGTAGAGGGCGATGTCCTCATTGGAGATGCCCAGGTTCTTGTAGATGATGGCCGCGACGACGCCCACCATGACGTTGGGCAGGCCCATGGCGAGGTAGAGCGAGGGCACCCAGGCGAGCGGGTGGCGAGAGGTCGATGGCATGGGGGCTCCGTTTGGCCTTTAAGGTCAGTGCAGTGGTGGCATCAGCGATTCCAGCGCGGCAGACATATGAACGAGCGGCGCAGTCCAGTGGATGTCGGTCTCGTTCCTGGCGCGGCCGCAGAAACGTTCGAGGCAGGACTGCGCCGGCTGGGCCGATGCATAGGGCACGGCGCAGCCGACGCGCAAGCCCGGCGCGGGCGACTCGATGCCATCGGCTTCGAATTCAGCAGCACGGCATTGCGGCCCCAGACGCAGGCGGGCGAACGCTTGCCGACGCGGTGGGTCGAGTCCATCCAGGTCGCAACGAGTTCACCCACAGCTTCCATCAGCCAAGCAGCAAAGACAGCGCTGTCATTTTGTCTGAATTGGCACTGGAACAGCCCTAGGGTTACCCATGCCAGGCCCTTCACATCGCCACCAGCAGGGCAAGTCGATGGGTCTGCAGAAGGCGGGTGCATGTTCGCCGGCATCAACAAGGTCACGGCGAAGGCCTAGCCGCCACGTCACCCGCTCAGCCTGGAGCGCACGGCATGGCGCCCGTCTACTGGGCCGTCGGCGCCGCCACGAGCGGTCACGGCATGAGCTCCTTCGACCGTGGCGCTGGCGCCCAGGTCGACCCGGAGAACATCGGCACCCTTATCGGCGCCGCCTGCTGAGCGGTCGGCGGCCGTCACTACGCCGGGCCACACCGCCATCGGCGTTACACAGTTGGACTATCCTGTTAGAGAGCGCCATCAACGTCTGGCGCGGCAGGGAGCCGATGTGGAAGCACGCAGCCTGCCCCGGGAGGGCGGCGCCCCTATCGAGGCGATCGCGATCCAGGACGGGCCAGCCTTCTTGCTGGATCAGCCGGCCGGCCCGCGCGAGCGTCGACATGCGCTCATCGTCGCGCTGGCATCGCTGGCCGTGTTCGCCGCGCTGCTGCCCTTCGCCAAGCTCAAGCTGGCACCGGTGCCGGCCTTCATCCCCATCTACGAGTCGGCCCTGGTGCTGACCGACCTCATCACGGCCGTGCTGCTGTTCGGCCAGTACCGCATCCTGCGCTCCCAGGCACTGCTGGTGCTGGGCTGCGGCTATCTCTTCACGGCACTGCTGGCGACGGCCCATGCGCTGAGCTTCCCCGGCCTCTTCAGCGCGACCGGCCTGCTCGGCGCGACGACACAGACCACCGTCTGGCTCTACATGCTCTGGCATGGCGGCTTCCCGCTCTTCGTGCTCGGCTACGCGGCGCTCAAGTCGCGGCCGCACCTGGGCGGGCCGCCCCTGGTCTGGCCGGCGGTAACGCTGGCCGCCGCCGGCGGCCTCGTCGCCACGGCCACGCTGGGCCAGGGCTGGCTGCCTGAACTCCTGGTGGGCGGCCATTACTCGCCGGCCTTCCGCGCCACCATCGGCGGGGTCTGGCTGCTCAGCCTGCTGGCCCTGGGCGCACTGTGGCGACAGCGGCCGCGCACCGTGCTGGACCTGTGGCTGATGGTGGTCTGCATGGTCTGGCTGTTCGACATCGCGCTGTCGGCCATGCTGAACGCGGCCCGCTTCGACCTCGGCTTCTACGCCGGTCGCATCTACGGCCTGCTGGCCTGCGCCCTCGTGCTGATGGAGCTGCTACTGGAGAACAGCACGCTCTACGCCCGACTCTTCAAGGCCTACGAAGCCGGCCACCGCCAGGGCGAGGCGCTAGCCGCCGCGCGCGCGAAAGCAGACGCGGCCAACGCCGCCAAGAGCCTGTTCCTGGCCAGCATGAGCCACGAGATCCGTACGCCCATGAACGCCATCATCGGCCTGACCAACCTGGTGCTGGAGACGCGCCTGGAGATGCGCCAGCGCGACTACCTCACCAAGGTGCAAACTTCGTCCAGGGCCTTGCTCAGCCTGCTCAACGACATCCTCGACTACTCCAAGATCGAGGCCGGCAAGATCACGCTGGAGGCCGAGGAGTTCAGCCCCGAGGAGCTGATCGGAAACGTCGGCCACCTGTTCTCTGCGCGGCTGGAGGAGGCCGGGCTGGACCTGCTCTTCGAGTTCGACGAGCACCTGCCCGAGCGCCTCGTTGGCGACAGCCTGCGCCTGACGCAGGTGTTGAACAACCTCGTCGGCAACGCGATCAAGTTCACGCCCAAGGGCGAGATCGTCGTACGCGCCGAATTCCTGGGCGAGGAGGCCGAGCGCATGCGGCTGCGCATTACCGTGCGCGACACAGGCATCGGCATGACGCCAGAGCAGGCTGGCCGTCTGTTCCAGGTCTTCAGCCAGACGGATGCGTCCATCGCGCGGCGCTATGGCGGCACCGGTCTGGGACTGGCCATCTGCAAGCGGCTCGTGGCACTGATGGACGGTAGCTTCGAGGTCGACAGCGCGCCCAATCAGGGCAGCAGCTTTGCGTTTACCTGCAGCTTCGGCAAGGCCCGGCCCGGCGTCGAACGCATCGACCTGCACCGCATCCGCGGCATGCGCACGCTCATCGTCGACGCCCAACCCACCGAGCGCCTGATCCTGCAACAAATGCTGCAGAGCTGGCGCTTCCAGGTCGGCGTGGCCTCATTCGGCGATGAGGCCTTGTACCGGCTGCGCCAGGCCGAGGCGCAGCACCCCTACGAGCTGCTGCTGCTGGACTGGAAGACAGCCCAGGCCGATTTCGTTGACGCCGCCCGGCGCATCGCGGCCGAGCGCGGCACCATCCCACCGGCCATCATCGCGCTGGGCAGCCTGCATGCGAGCGAACACGTTGCCGAGGAACTACGGGGGCGCCCCAGCACCCAGGTGCTGGTCAAGCCGGTCACGCCCTCGCGACTCTTCGATGCCCTCACGCAGCTGCAGCAGCATGAACCGGAGTCGGCGCCGACGGCCGCCGGCAACAGCATGGCCGACCTGGCCGAAACCATGCACCCCCTGCATGGCGCGCGCGTGCTGCTTGTCGAGGACAACCCCGTCAACCAGCAGGTGGCCTGCGCCTTCCTGGCCATGGTGAAGCTGGACGTGGAGCTGGCAGAGACCGGCCTGCAGGCCGTGGAACGACTCAAGCACGAGTCCTTCGACGCGGTGCTGATGGACATGCAGATGCCCGAGATGGACGGCCTCACCGCCACGCGCCTCATCCGTGCCATGCCCCAGCATGCCCGCCTGCCCATCATCGCGATGACCGCGGGCGCGATGGAGCGCGACGTCCAGGACTGCCTGGCCGCCGGTATGAACGCCCATGTCAGCAAGCCAATAGACCCCCGCCAGCTGGTGCGCACGCTGCTGGCCTGGGTCGCACCGGCCGCGCAGGCCAGTGGGCAACAGGGCTAGGCGGCTTCGGCCAGGCGTTCGAAGTCCATTTCCCAGTTGGCCTCCCAGGTCCGGCCACCATCAGCCGAAAAGGCCTGCTGCCAATGCGGGCGGCCGCTGTCCGTGGCAGTCCAGCGGAAGCGCACGCGGATGGGCTGGCCGCGCAGCTCGTCGTTGCACTGGAACTCGCCCACGCCGTCGGCAAAGCCGCCGACGACCGGCGGCTCCAGGCGGTGCGGGTTGCGGCCGTCCACCCACCAGATCGCCCACTGGCGCGTGGCCGGGTCGAACGTACGCAACGCCGTCGCGCGGTAGGTGCCGCCGGGCAACTCGAGCACGTTGTCGTCAACGTTGCCCAGGCCATTCATCAACGGCCACATGTGACAGCGGCCCTCGAAATACTCCCAGTCCTCGCAGCCTCGCAGGCGCTCCTTCAGGCGGCGGTGGCGGACCTTCCAGCGACCGATGAGGAAGTCGAAGTCTTGCGACGTGGCGGCGGTACTCATGGTGCAGACGTCTCCGGAGGTCATCGTCCGTGCAGTCTGCGCCGCCATACCTGTCAGCTCATGGCAGGTACTTCAAAGCGCACCTCATGCGGCGCCAGCGCTGAAGCTGCCGCCCCTGGTGGGGCTCTTGGGCCGTGAGTCAGCCCCGCATCCCGAGAAGACACATTGGCCGCTTGCGCATCCCTGGACCTCGTTCGAGAAAGTTTGCCCACTTCGTCAAAATTGCTGTATACTGCTAGCTTCAGTCGCGGGGTGGAGCAGTCTGGTAGCTCGTTGGGCTCATAACCCAAAGGTCGTAGGTTCAAATCCTGCCCCCGCAACCAATATCAGAGACCCGTTGAGTGCAAGTCGCTCAACGGGTTTTTCTATTTCGGCCCAGGTGTCGCCACTCTCGGCGTCCCGGCCGATCAGCACCGGGCCGAGCATGTCGGCCAGCAGTTGCCGCGTGCGGTCGCGGTCGGCGTCCTCTTCGAGCACGCGCTGCAGCTCCAGCATCTGGCGCCTGTAGCGCGCCATCACGTCGCCGATCAACTGGCCCGGCCCGCCCTGGGCCTGGTTGATCAGAAGGGTCAGGCGCTCTGCCTCTGCCTCTGCCTCTGCCTCTGCCTCGGCCATGCGAAGGCGCTGCTGCAGAGCCGGGCTGATGCCCACCGCAGCGACAGCATCCACAAGCCGGCCAATTTCAACCTCAACCGCCTTGGGCTGGCGCGGCGCTGTGGCTGCATCGCCAGCAGTTTGCCGCTGCGTGTCGGCCCATGCTGCGGCGACCTCCCGCTGCAGCATCGATAGCGACTCGGGGCTCAGCAGCTCGTCACGAACTTCGGCCAGAAGCCGCTGGTCCAGCACCTCCCGGCGCACGGTGACGGCAGACCCGCACACCGAGGGGCCGCGGTCCTTGTGGATGCTGCAGCCGTACCGCTCCGAGTTGATGGCCGTGAACGCCGCGCCGCAGGCGTGGCATCGCAGCACGCCTGCGAACAGCGTGCGCGGGATGGCGCCGGCGCCGATGCGCGTCCCCCGGCCGCAGCCGCGGCGCGCTCGCGCCTTGGCACGCGCCCAGAGGTCGTCGCTGACGATCCGCAGCTATGCGTCGCCGTCACCCGGACGCGTGCCGGGGTCTCGGTGCTGGTGGAAGCAGGACAACACGCTGATGACCTCGCCGTCCACGACGTAGAACAGCGAGTAGGGGAAGCGGCGCAGGTTGGCCCGGTGGATGGCCGGATCGACCTCGGGGTACAGCACGGGGTTCAACCGGATGAACCGCTCGACCCGCTCCAGCTCAGCGAAGAAGGCCTCACCCTGGCGGATGGTCGGTTGGTCGTACCACGCGAACGCCTCGGCGATCTCCGCTTCGGCTCGCGGCTTGAAGATCAAGCTGAAGCTCATGCGCGGGCGCCGAGCAGCTTGGTCTTCAGTTCCTGCAGGGTGACACCGGGCTCGCCCGGGTTGGCTCGATGGTGGGCCAGGCGCGCACGCAGCTCCGTGCGCTGGGCGTCGGTGAGCTGCCGAGGGCCGGCCGCGTCGGCGTCGGCGCTGGCGATCAGCGCTTCGCCCAGCTCACGCTTCTCAGCGGGGCTCAGGTGGATCAGCTCTTCGGCAAGTTGGGTACGCACATGTGCATATTAGCCCGGCAGGCCCTGGTCTGTCGCCGTTCAGGGCCTGGCTCACCTGGGGAAATAGATGCGTCTCCGAGAGTAGTTGCGAGCCCCCGCAACCAATATCAGAGACCCGTTGAGTGCAAGTCGCTCAACGGATTTTTCTATTTCGGCCCAGGTGTCGCCACTCTCGGCGTCGCGGCCGATCAGCACCGGGCCGAGCATGTCGGCCAGCAGTTGCCGTGTGCCGTCGCGGTCAGCGCCCTCTTCGAGCACGCGCTGCAGCTCCAGCATCTGGCGCGGTGGCGCGCCAACGCGTCGCCAACTTGCGACGGGACCTGCACGCGTAGGTGTGCGCCCACGCTGGGCGCAGACGGAAAAAAGCCCGCACAAGGCGGGCTTCGCAGATCAGCGCGGGCCGAGCTTATTCGGCGGCTTCGCCAGCGGTCTCGCCTTCGGGGCGATCCACCAGTTCAACGAAGGCCATGGGCGCGTTGTCGCCGACGCGGAAACCCATCTTGAGGATGCGGGTGTAGCCACCCGGACGGGTCTGGTAGCGCGGGCCCAGCTCGTTGAAGAGCTTGGTGACGATGTCGCGGTCACGCAGGCGGTCGAAAGCCAGGCGGCGGTTGGCCAGCGTGGGCTCCTTGGCGAGGGTGATCAGGGGCTCAACCACCTTGCGCAGTTCCTTGGCCTTGGGGACCGTGGTCTTGATGGCTTCGTGCTGGAGCAGCGAAACGCACATGTTGCGCAGCATCGCAGCGCGGTGGGCGCTGGTGCGGTTGAGTTTGCGGAGGCCGTTACGGTGACGCATGGTGCTTTCCTTTCACTTCGTTAATGCCGCCAGCCGGATCAGGTACTGGCGGGTGCACCGGTCGGGGTCTGTCAATGCCCCGACCCTTTCAAAAAATCAACGCTTGTCGAGACCTTGCGGCGGCCAGTTCTCGAGGCGGGCGCCGAGGGTGAGACCACGGGAAGCCAGGACTTCCTTGATCTCGTTGAGCGACTTGCGACCCAAGTTCGGGGTCTTCAGCAGCTCGGTCTCGGTGCGCTGGATCAGATCGCCGATGTAGTAGATGTTCTCGGCCTTCAGGCAGTTGGCCGAACGCACGGTCAGCTCGAGCTCGTCGACCGGACGCAGCAGGATGGGGTCGAAGCTGCTGGAGCGCTGGGCCGGCTGGTCGAAGGCGTCGACCAGGTCGGTGCCTTGCAGCTGGGCGAACACGGCGAGCTGTTCCACCAGGATCTTGGCGGAGGCGCGGATCGCTTCCTCGGGCGAGATGGCGCCGTTGGTCTCGATCTCCATGACCAGCTTGTCCAGGTCGGTACGCTGCTCGACGCGGGCGTTCTCCACGGCATAGCTGACGCGCTTGACGGGCGAGAACGAGGCGTCGAGGACGATGCGGCCAATGCTCTTGGTCGGCTCGTCGCCGAAGCGGCGCATCGTGCCGGGCACGTAGCCGCGGCCCTTCTCAACCTTGATCTGCATGTCCAGCTTGCCGCCTTGCGACAGATGGGCGATGACATGCTCAGGGTTGATGATCTCGACGTCGTGCGGGGTCTGGATGTCGGCCGCGGTGACGGGGCCCTCGCCTTCCTTGCGCAGGACCAGGGTCACTTCTTCACGGTTGTGCAGACGGAAGACGACGCCCTTGAGGTTCAGCATGATGTGAACCACGTCCTCTTGCACGCCGTCAATGGCCGAGTACTCGTGCAGCACGCCGGCGATCGTCACTTCCGTCGGCGCATAACCCACCATCGACGAGAGCAGCACACGGCGCAGGGCGTTGCCCAGGGTGTGACCGTAGCCGCGTTCGAACGGCTCCAGCGTGACCTTGGCGCGATGACCGCCCAGGGGCTCCACGTTGATGGACTTGGGTTTGAGCAAGTTGGTTTGCATGAGGTCTTTCTTTCAATACCCTCGGTTCGTTACACCGATAAGGCTGAGGACCAGCCGGGCAGAGCCTTCGAAGGGCTGTGATGCCCGGACGAGGAAACGCCGACCGCGCCCGAGTGGGCGCGATCGGCGGGGGGAAGCATTAACGCGAGTACAACTCGACGATCAGCGATTCATTGATCTCGGCGCCGAACTCGTCACGGTCCGGGGCCTTCTTGAACACGCCCTCGAGCTTGGCGCCGTCGACGGCCACCCAGGCCGGCAGGCCGATCGAGTCGGCCAGCTTGAACGACTCGGTCACGCGCAGCTGCTTCTTGGCCTTCTCGCGCACGGCGACGGTGTCACCGGCCTTGACCAAGTAGGAAGCGATGTTCACGACCTCGCCGTTCACCACGATGCCCTTGTGCGACACCAGCTGACGGGCTTCCGCGCGGGTGGAGCCAAAACCCATGCGGTAAACGACGTTGTCCAGGCGCGATTCCAGCAGCTGCAGCAGGTTCACGCCGGTCGAGCCCTTGCGACGCTCGGCTTCGGCGAAGTAGCGGCGGAACTGACGCTCCAGCACGCCGTACATGCGCTTGACCTTTTGCTTTTCACGCAGTTGCAGGCCGAAGTCGGAGGTGCGCTGACCGGAGGTACGACCGTGCTGGCCGGGCTTGCTGTCGAACTTGGCCTTGTCGCTGATGGCGCGGCGGGCGCTCTTCAGGTAGAGGTCGGTGCCTTCGCGGCGGGAAAGTTTGGCCTTGGGGCCGAGGTAGCGTGCCACTTTGAGTGTCCTTGTTCAATCTGACGCCAGTTGCCTGACGCGAGTCCAGCCGGTGTTGTTGTGGGCTTGGACGGTGGGCTTATGAGTCGGCCCCGCATGGACCCGACTCAAGACTGAAGCCGGCGCGGCACCTGAGTGCCCGCCGGCTTCGGGAAAACGAGCGATTATCGCACCGTCATCCGAATCTGCAAGATCCCGCTCGGGAGAGCCGGACTTAGATGCGGCGACGCTTCTGCGGACGGCAGCCGTTGTGCGGCACCGGAGTCACGTCAGAGATCGAGTTGATGCGGATGCCAAGCGCAGCCAGGGCGCGCACCGAAGACTCGCGACCCGGGCCGGGGCCCTTGATCTTGACGTCCAGGTTCTTGATGCCCTGCTCTTGAGCAGCGCGGCCGGCCACTTCAGCCGCCACCTGGGCTGCGAAGGGCGTCGACTTGCGCGAACCCTTGAAGCCCTGACCACCCGACGAAGCCCAGGACAGGGCGCCGCCTTGACGGTCGGTGATGGTGATGATGGTGTTGTTGAACGAGGCGTGGACGTGCGCGATGCCGTCGGCAACGTTCTTGCGGACCTTCTTGCGAACGCGCTGAGCCGCCGAATTATTGGGAGCCTTTGCCATATTGACCTTCTTTCAGTTCGGGCAGCTTACTTCTTGCCGGTCGCAGCCGACTTGCGCGGACCCTTGCGGGTGCGGGCATTCGTGCGGGTACGCTGGCCACGCATCGGCAGGCCGCGGCGATGACGGAAGCCGCGGTAGCAGCCGAGGTCCATCAGACGCTTGATGTTGATGGACTGCTCACGGCGCAGGTCACCTTCGATGGTCAGCTTGTTGACTTCATCGCGGATCTTCTCGAGATCGCCGTCGGTCAGGTCCTTGACCTTCTTGTCGAACGGGATGCCGCAGCTCGTGCAGATCTTCTGGGCGGTCGTACGGCCAATGCCGTAGATCGACGTCAGACCGATCTCAGTGTGCTTTTGCGGCGGAATGTTGATACCAGCAATACGTGCCATGGTTGTCCTCTAGTCCTGTCGTGCGCGCTGGGGCTCAGCCCTGGCGCTGCTTGTGGCGCGGGTCGGTGCAGATCACACGCACCACGCCCTTGCGGCGGATGATCTTGCAATTGCGGCACATCTGCTTCACGGATGCCGAAACTTTCATGGTCTGCTCCTTGGCCTAACTCTTATGCGCTCTTGACGCGTTCCCGGGGGTTCAAACAGCTCACTTCGCCCGGAACACGATGCGAGCACGACTCAAATCGTAGGGCGTCAGCTCCACGGTCACTTTGTCGCCAGGGAGGATGCGGATGTAGTGCATACGCATCTTGCCGGAGATGTGACCGAGAACGACATGCCCGTTCTCCAACTTGACCCTAAACGTAGCATTGGGGAGGTTCTCAAGAATCTCGCCCTGCATTTGAATGACGTCGTCCTTCGACATACGCTGCGTTCAGGTGTGGGTTGTCGAAATCAATCTTGGTTAACGGTCAGCTCTACACCCTCAGTTGGGCTTGAAGCTGGCCTTCTTCAGCAGCGATTCGTACTGCTGACTCATGATGTAACTCTGTACCTGAGCCCAGAAGTCCATCGTTACGACGACGATGATCAACAGGGACGTGCCACCAAAGTAGAACGGCACGTTGTACTTCAGCGTCAGGAACTCGGGCAGCAGGCAGACCAGCGTGATGTAGATCGCACCAGCCAGCGTCAGCCGCGACAGGATCTTGTCGATGTGCTTGGCCGTCTGCTCACCCGGACGGATGCCCGGGATGAAGGCGCCGCTCTTCTTCAGGTTGTCCGCCGTCTCACGGCTGTTGAACACCAGCGCCGTGTAGAAGAAACAGAAGAAGATGATCGCAGCGGAATACAGCAGCACATAGATCGGCTGACCCGGGCTGACCATGCTGGCCAGGTCCTTCAGCCAGCGCAGGCCGTCACCCGTCGCAAACCAGCTCACCACCGTCGTCGGCAGCAGGATGATGGAAGACGCGAAGATCGGTGGGATCACGCCCGACATGTTCAGCTTCAGCGGCAGGTGCGACGACTGGCCGCCATAGACCTTGTTGCCGACCTGGCGCTTCGCATAGTTCACGAGGATCTTGCGCTGACCACGTTCCACAAAGACCACGGCGAAGGTCACCAGCACGACCAGAGCGATCACGATCAGCGCCGAGCCGTAGCCCATTGCACCGGTACGCACCAGTTCGAACAGGCCGCCAATCGCACCCGGAAGGCCCGCGGCGATACCGCCGAAGATCAGGATCGAGATGCCATTGCCCAGACCGCGCTCGGTGATCTGCTCACCCAGCCACATCAGGAACATCGTACCGGCCACCAGGCTGGACACCGCGGTCAGGCGGAAGCCGAAACCGGGGTTCAGCACCAGACCGGCGGAGCCTTCCAGCGCCAGCGCGATCGACAGGCTCTGGAACAGCGCCAGGCCCAGCGTGCCGTAACGGGTGTACTGTGTGATCTTGCGGCGACCGGCCTCGCCTTCTTTCTTCAGCTGCTCCAGCGTCGGGACGACATAGGTCATCAACTGGATGACGATGGAAGCCGAGATGTAAGGCGTGATGCCCAACGCGAACACGGTGAAGCGCGACAGCGCACCGCCCGAGAACATGTTGAACAGGCTCAGGATGCCACCGGCCTGACCCTTGAAGAATTGGGCCAGCTGGTTCGGGTCGATACCGGGCACGGGGATATGCGCCCCGATACGGTAGACGACCAGAGCCAGCAGCAGGAACACAAGCCGGCGACGCAGGTCGCCGAACTTGCCGCTCTTGGCCAGCTGATTCGCGTTGGTAGCCACGCTGGATCAGTTCCTTGTGTGCTGGATTAAGCGACCGAGCCGCCCGCCGCCTCGATGGCCGCCTTGGCGCCCTTCGTGGCGTTCACGCCCTTCAGCGTGACCTTGCGCTCAATGGCGCCGGACAGGATCAGCTTGACCGACTTGGCCAGTTGCGGCACCAGGCCGACAGCCTTCAGCGTCGACACGTCGATCTCGTCGCCGGCCAGACCTTGCAGGTCCGACAGCGTGATCTCGGCGTTGTACTTCAGCGTCAGCGACTTGAAGCCACGCTTGGGCAGGCGACGCTGCAGCGGCATCTGGCCGCCTTCGAAGCCGACCTTGTGGTAGCCACCAGCGCGGGACTTCTGGCCCTTGTGGCCGCGACCTGCGGTCTTGCCCAGGCCGGAGCCGATGCCACGGCCGACACGGCGCTTGGCGTGCTTGGCGCCCTCTGCGGGCTTGATCGTGTTGAGTTCCATCACAGCACCTGAACCAGGTAGGCGATCTTGTTGATCATGCCGCGCACGGCGGGCGTGTCTTCCAGCGTGCTCTGGCTGTTCAGCTTGCGCAGACCCAGGCCGACCACGGTGGCACGGTGCGAGGCGCGGCAGCCGATGGGGCTACGCACCAGCTTGACCGTCACGGTTTTCTTGTCAGACATCTTGTGCTCCGCTCAGCGATCAGTTGAAGATTTCTTCAACCGTCTTGCCGCGCTTGGCAGCGACTTCCGACGCCGTCGTGGAACGCTTCAGAGCGTCCAGCGTGGCGCGGACCATGTTGTAAGGGTTGGTCGAACCGTGGCTCTTGGTCACGATGTCGGTCACACCCATCACTTCGAAGACGGCGCGCATCGGGCCGCCGGCGATGACACCGGTACCGGCGGGTGCCGGGGCCATGATGACGTGCGCAGCACCGTGCTCGCCCACCACGTTGTGGTGAATGGTGCCGTTCTTCAGGTTGACCTTGACCATGTTGCGGCGGGCCGATTCCATGGCCTTCTGCACCGCAACCGGCACTTCCTTAGCCTTGCCCTTGCCCATGCCGATGCGGCCATCGCCGTCGCCGACCACCGTCAGAGCGGCGAAGGACAGCGTACGGCCGCCCTTGACCACCTTGGTGACGCGGTTGACCGCGATCATCTTTTCCTTCAGGCCGTCGTCGTTGCCTTCAGCCTGAGCGCCGCGGGGTTGAAACTTTGCCATTTCGTATTCCTTGATGCGTCAGAACTGCAGGCCGGCTTCGCGGGCTGCTTCGGCCAGTGCCTTGACACGGCCGTGATAGGCGAAACCAGCGCGGTCGAAGGCGACCTTCTCGACGCCGGCAGCCTTCGCCTTCTCGGCAATCAGCTTGCCCACCAGCGTGGCGGCGGCGACGTTGCCGCCATTGCCGCTCAGCTGTTCGCGAACCGACTTCTCGGCGGTGGAGGCAGCAGCCAGCACCTGGCCGCCATCTTCCGAGACGACTTGGGCGTAGATATGCAGGTTGGAGCGGAACACCGTCAGACGGGCCACGCGCTGGATCGCAATGCGAGCGCGGGTCTGGCGCGAACGACGCAGGCGTTGTTCTTTCTTGGTCATCATGGCGCGGCTCCTTACTTCTTCTTGGTCTCTTTGAGGGTGACCTTCTCATCCGAATAACGGATGCCCTTGCCCTTGTAAGGCTCGGGAGGACGGAAGGCACGCACCTCGGCGGCGATTTGGCCGACGACCTGGCGGTCAGCGCCCTTGATGACGATTTCCGTCTGAGTCGGGCACTCGACCTTGATGCCGGCCGGCATGTCCTTCACCACGGGGTGGGAGAAGCCGATCTGCAGGTTCAGCTTCTGACCCTGGGCCTGGGCGCGGAAACCCACACCGACCAGGTTCAGCTTCTTCTCGAAGCCCTTGCTGACGCCGTTGACCATGTTGGCCACCAGGGCACGCATCGTGCCGCTCATCGCATCGGCTTCGGCCGATTCGTTGGCGGGCACGAAGCTCAGCTTGCCGGCTTCGTTCTTGACGGTAACAAGGCCGTTCGATGCACGCACCAGCGTGCCGAGCGAACCCTTGACGCTGATCGTCTCAGCGGACACGGTCACATCCACGCCTTGCGGGAGGTTGACCGGCATTTTTCCAACGCGGGACATTGTTCCTACTCCTTCGCTTAGGCGACGTAGCAGAGCACCTCGCCGCCGATACCGGCAGCGCGGGCCTTGCGGTCCGTCATGACGCCTTGCGGGGTCGTCACAATCGCCACGCCCAGGCCGTTCATGACCTGAGGAATGTCGTGGCGGCCCTTGTAGATGCGCAGGCCGGGGCGGCTGACGCGCTCGATACGCTCGATGACCGGGCGACCGGCGTAATACTTCAGCGCGATTTCCAGCTCGGGGCGGGCCGCTTCGCCGCGGACGGCGAAGTCGTCGATATAGCCTTCGTCCTTCAGGACCTTGGCAATCGCCACCTTCAGCTTGGACGACGGCATGGCAACGCTGGTCTTTTCGACGATCTGCGCGTTGCGGATGCGGGTCAGCATATCGGCGATGGGATCACTCATGCTCATTTGCGATTTCTCCTATCAGCCGATTACCAGCTGGCCTTGACGACACCGGGGATGTCGCCCTTGAAGGCCAGTTCACGGAACTTGTTACGGGCCAGGCCGAACTTGCGGAAGGTACCGCGCGGACGACCGGTCAGCTCGCAGCGGTTGCGCAGGCGGCTGGGGTAGGCGTTGCGAGGCAGCTTTTGCAGCTCAAGGCGAGCGGCGTAGCGCTCTTCCTCGGACTTCTTGCTGTCGTCGATGATGGCCTTGAGTTCCGCGTACTTCTTGGCGAACTTGGCGACCAGCGCCTCGCGCTTCAGCTCACGTTGTTTGATCGAGAGTTTTGCCACGGTTCACCTCAGTTCTTGAACGGAAACTTGAACGCAGCCAGCAGAGCCTTGGCTTCGTCGTCCGTCTTGGCAGTCGTCGTGATGCTGATGTTCAGACCACGCAGAGCATCCACCTTGTCGTACTCGATCTCGGGGAAGATGATTTGCTCTTTGACGCCGATGTTGTAGTTGCCACGACCGTCGAACGAGCGGCCGGAGATACCACGGAAGTCACGAACGCGCGGCAGCGCGATCGTCACGAAGCGGTCCAGGAATTCGTACATCTGGACGCCACGCAGCGTGACCATCGCGCCGATGGGCACGTTGTCGCGAATCTTGAAGCCGGCGATGGCCTTCTTGGACTTGGTGACCACGGGCTTCTGGCCGGCGATCTTGGTCAGGTCGCCGACGGCGTGGTCCATGACCTTCTTGTCAGCGACCGCCTCGCTCACGCCCATGTTGAGCGTGATCTTGGTGATGCGCGGCACTTCCATGACCGACTTGTAGCCGAACTTCTCAGTCAGGCTGGGCACGATTTTTTCGCGGTAATGCGTTTGCAGACGAGCCATGTCGGACCTCTTAAGCCTTGATCTCTTCGCCGGTCGACTTGTAGACGCGCACCCGCTTGCCGTCGACGAGCTTGATGCCCACGCGATCGGCCTTGCCGGAGGCGGCGTTGAAGATCGCCACGTTGGATTGATGGATGGGCATGGTCTTGTCGACGACGCCGCCGGTGGTGCCCTTCATGGGGTTGGGCTTGACGTGCTTCTTCACGACGTTGACGCCATCGACCACCACGTGGTCGGCATCAGCGCGCGCGGACACGGTGCCGCGCTTGCCCTTGTCGCGGCCGGTCAACACGATGACCTGGTCGCCGGTACGGATCTTGTTCATGGCTTACCTCAGACAGTGGGGGCTCAAAGCACCTCGGGCGCCAGCGACACGATCTTCATGAAGCGCTCGGTACGCAGTTCACGCGTGACCGGGCCGAAGATGCGGGTGCCGATGGGCTCCAGCTTGGCATTGAGCAGCACGGCGGCATTGCCGTCGAACTTGACGAGCGAGCCGTCCTGGCGGCGCACGCCCTTGGCGGTGCGAACGACCACAGCGCTGTAGACCTCGCCCTTCTTCACGCGACCACGCGGAGCAGCTTCTTTGATGCTGACCTTGATGATGTCGCCAATGTGTGCATAGCGACGCTTGGAGCCGCCCAGCACCTTGATGCACTGAACGGACTTCGCGCCAGTGTTGTCCGCGACATCAAGCCGCGATTGCATTTGGATCATGTCTGTCCCCAACTTGCCCCGAGTTGCAGCGAACTGCGCGTCGGTCAGTCTTGGGCCCGTAAGTCAGACAGCTTGCGGCTTGGCCACTTGCTGCCCAACGGTTGAGGGCGGATCCGAAGCCAGCATGGGCGCCTGCGTAACAGGCGCACTGGCATTCGGCGAAGCTGCGCATTATGCAGTGAGAACCCTTGGGGCGTCAATGCCTGGCGCAGAAGTTTTTGCAGGTCGGCCGTCGCCGACCCCTCAATGGCGCCTCTTGCTCAGGCAGCCCTGGCCTGCCCCAGCATCGTGGCAGCGTCGCTGACCTCGAACTTGGCCGGCCCCTCGACGTTCAGCGTCTTGACGACACCATCCTTGACCAGCATGGAGTAGCGCTGCGAGCGCAGACCCATACCCTTGGCCGTCAGGTCCAGCGTCAGGCCGGTGGCCTGGGCGAAGACGGCGCTGCCATCGGCCATCATGCGGACCTTGCCGGCCGTCTTCTGATCGCGCCCCCAGGCGCCCATGACGAAGGCGTCGTTGACGGAGATGCACCAGATTTCATCCACGCCGGCCGCCTTCAGCGCTTCGGCCGCCTCGACGTAGCCGGGCACATGCTTGGCGGAGCAGGTCGGCGTGTAGGCGCCGGGAAGGCCGAAGATCGCGATGGTCTTGCCGGCCGTGGACTTCTCGATGTCGAAGCTGTTGGGACCGAGGGAGCAGCCCTCGCCTTCCACTTCGATGAATTCCTGCAGGCTGCCTGCAGGCAGCTTGTCGCCAACCTTGATCATGATGTCGCTCCTCGGTGTGTCAATGAGGGTTCTCGAAACAAAAAACCGGCCCGCCAGTTGCCCAGCGCGCCGGTTGTGCAGCGGTCATGCGACCGGTGTCTTTAGACGATCTCAGCCTTCTCGACCAGGCGGGTCACGACCCAGCTCTTGGTCTTGGAGATCGGACGGCCTTCGCTGATCTCGACGACGTCACCCATCTTGTACTCGCCCTTTTCGTCGTGGGCGTGATACTTGCGGGAACGGGCCACGATCTTGCCGTAGAGCTCGTGCTTGGCGCGACGCTCGACCAGGACGGTGACCGTCTTGGCACGCTTGTCGCTGACCACGCGCCCCACCAGGGTGCGGGTGTTCTTCACTTGGGCCTCAGTCATTTCGTGGCCTCCTTCTTCTTCTCGGCCAGGACAGTCTTGGCACGAGCGATGTCGCGGCGGGTCTTGCCCAGCTGGCTGTGGTTGGTCAGCTGCTGAGTAGCCTTTTGCATGCGCAGGCCGAAGTGGGCCTTCAGCAGGTCGGTCACTTCCTTCTCGAGGGCAGCGACGTCCTTGGCGCGGAGTTCAGTTGCTTTCATGGTGTCCTTCCTCAGGTACCGACCTGGCGGGCCACGAAGGTGCAACGCAGCGGCAGCTTGGCAGCGGCCAGCGTGAACGCCTCGCGGGCCAGCTCTTCCGGCACGCCGTTGATCTCGTAGAGCACCTTGCCGGGCTGGATCTCAGCCACGTAGTACTCCGGGTTGCCCTTGCCGTTACCCATACGGACTTCGGCAGGCTTTTGCGAGATGGGCTTGTCCGGGAAGATGCGGATGAAGATCCGGCCGCCACGCTTGATGTGGCGCGAGATCGCGCGGCGAGCCGCCTCGATCTGGCGGGCCGTCAGGCGGCCGCGCTCCGTGGCCTTCAGGCCGAAGTCACCGAAAGACACCGCAGCACCGCGGGTCGCAACACCGGTGTTGCGGCCCTTCTGCTCCTTGCGGTACTTGCGACGATTAGGTTGCAGCATGTTTATTCTCCTTTGGCCTCACCGGCGGCGGGAGCCTTGCGGATCACGCGCTTGCCGGCGGGCTTGGCTGCGTCACCCGTGGGGGCGGCGGCAGCGGGCTGGTCTGCTCCGTCACGCGGGCCACGGTCGCCACCCGGGCGGCCACGGCCACCGGGAGCGCCCGGACGGGCGTTGCGGCGCGGGCGACGATCGTCTTCGGCGCCAGCGGGGGTGTTGATGACGGGGGCCTCGCCGTTGGCCAGGCGGTCACCGCGGTAGACCCAGACCTTGACGCCGATGACGCCATAGGTGGTCTTGGCCTCGGAGAAGCCGTAGTCGATGTCGGCCTTCAGCGTGTGCAGGGGCACACGACCTTCGCGATACCACTCGGTGCGAGCGATCTCGATGCCGTTCAGACGACCGGCGCTCATGATCTTGATGCCCTGAGCACCCAGACGCATGGCGTTCTGCATCGCGCGCTTCATTGCGCGGCGGAACATGATGCGCTTCTCGAGCTGCTGCGTGATCGAGTCGGCGATCAGCTGAGCATCGACCTCAGGCTTGCGCACTTCCTCGATGTTGACGGCGACGGGCACGCCCAGACGCTTGGTCAACTCAGCCTTCAGGGCCTCGATGTCCTCGCCCTTCTTGCCGATCACGACGCCCGGACGAGCCGAGAAGATCGTGATGCGGGCGTTCTTGGCGGGGCGCTCGATCAGGATGCGCGAGACGGCGGCATTCTTGAGCTTGGCCTTCAGGTAGTCACGAACTTGCAGATCTTCGGCCAGCATCGTGGCGAAGTTCTGGTTGTTCGCGTACCAGCGCGAAGCCCAGTTGCGGGTGACGGGAAGGCGGAAGCCAACCGGATGGATTTTCTGTCCCATAGTCTTCCTTGCGCCTTAGTTGCCGACGGCCACGAAGATGTGGCACGTGGGCTTGCTGATGCGGTTGCCGCGGCCCTTGGCGCGAGCCGAGAAGCGCTTCAGCGTGGCACCCTGTTCGACGTAGATCGAGGTGACCTTGAGTTCATCGATGTCCGCGCCGTCGTTGTGCTCGGCGTTGGCGATGGCGCTTTCCAGCGCCTTCTTGATGATCAAGGCGGCCTTCTTCTGGGTGAAGGTCAGGATGTTGAGGGCGTGATCCACCTTCTTGCCGCGGATCATGTCGGCCACGAGGCGGCCCTTGTCACACGACAGGCGGACGCCACGGACGATTGCTTTGGTTTCCATCGTCTCCAGTCCTTACTTCTTCCCGGCCTTCTTGTCGGCCGGGTGGCCCTTGAAGGTGCGGGTCAGTGCGAATTCACCCAGCTTGTGGCCAACCATCTGGTCGGACACATAGACCGGCACGTGCTGCTTGCCGTTGTGCACGGCGATCGTCAGACCGATGAACTCGGGCAGGATCGTCGAGCGGCGCGACCAGGTCTTGATGGGCTTCTTGTCTTTGATGGCAACTGCCTTGTCGACCTTGGCCTGCAGGTGGTGGTCAACGAAGGGGCCCTTCTTCAGCGAACGAGTCATGGCCTAGCCCTTACTTCTTGCGACGCGAGACGATGAACGTCTGCGTGCGCTTGTTGTTGCGAGTGCGGTAGCCCTTCGTCAGGGTGTTCCACGGCGACACGGGGACCTGACCCTCGCCAGTGCGGCCTTCGCCACCACCGTGCGGGTGATCCACCGGGTTCATCGCCACACCGCGAACGGTCGGGCGGACACCCTTCCAGCGGATCGCACCGGCCTTGCCGTACTGGCGCAGGCTGTGCTCTTCGTTGCTCACTTCACCGATGGTGGCGCGGCAGTCGATGTGCACACGGCGGACTTCGCCGGAGCGCAGACGGATCTGGGCGTAGACGCCTTCACGAGCCATCAGGACAGCGGAGGTGCCGGCCGAACGGATCATCTGGGCACCCTTGCCAGGCTGCAGCTCGATGCAGTGGATGGTCGAACCCACCGGGATGTTGCGGATGGGCAGCGTGTTGCCGGCCTTGATCGGCGCTTCAGAGCCGCTCAGGATGGTCGCGCCCACTTCCAGACCGCGCGGAGCGATCACGTAGCGGCGCTCGCCGTCGGCGTAGCACACCAGCGCAATGTGGGCAGTGCGGTTGGGGTCGTACTCGATGGTCTCGACCTTGGCCGGAATGCCGTCCTTGTTGCGCTTGAAGTCGACCACGCGGTAGTGGTGCTTGTGACCACCGCCCTTGTGGCGAATCGTGATGTGACCGTTGTTGTTGCGGCCGGAGTTCTGGATTTGCGGCTCAAGCAAAGCTGCATGGGGCGCGCCCTTGTGCAGGTGCTTGTGCACCACCTTGACGACGCCACGGCGACCGGGCGAAGTAGGCTTGACTTTGACGATGGCCATTTACGCGGCCTCCCCGGAGAAATTGAGCTCTTGACCAGCCTTGAGGGCCACGTAGGCCTTCTTGACATGGTCGCGGCGGCCGGCACGGCCACCGAAGCGCTTGGTCTTGCCCTTGACCTGGACGACGTTGACCGACTCGACCTCGACCTTGAACATCAGTTCAACGGCAGCCTTGATCTCGGGCTTGGTGGCGTCGCGCAGGACCTTGAACAGGACCTGGTTGTGCTTCTCGGCGACTTGCGTGGCCTTCTCGGACACGATGGGCGCGAGCAGCACCTGGGCCAAACGGCCTTCAGCAAACTTGGGGGCGCTCATGCCAGCATCTCCTTGAGTTGCTCGACCGCAGCCTTGGTCACCAGCACCTTCTTGTAGAAGACGAGGGACAGCGGGTCGGCGTAGCGCGGCTCGACGACGAGCACATTGGCCAGATTGCGCGAGGCCAGTGCGAGGTTGTCGTCGACGATGTCGGAAATGACCATCACCGAGTCCAGGCCCATGGCCTTGAACTTGGCGGCCAGCAGCTTGGTCTTGGGGGCTTCGACCGAGATCGAATCCACCACAGCCAGGCGGCCTTCACGGGCCAGCTGCGACAGGATCGCGGCCATGCCGGCGCGGTACATCTTCTTGTTCAGCTTGTGCGAGAAGTTCTCGTCAGGCATGTTCGGGAAGATGCGACCGCCCCCGCGCCACAGCGGCGACGAGGTCATACCGGCGCGAGCGCGGCCGGTACCCTTCTGGCGGAAGGGCTTCTTGGTCGAGTGATGGACCTGTTCACGGTCCTTCTGGGCGCGGGTGCCTTGGCGGGCGTTGGCCTGGAAGGCCACGACCACCTGGTGCACCAGGGCTTCGTTGTAGTCGCGAGCGAAGACGGTGTCAGGCGCGTCCACCTTGGAGGTGGCCTGACCCTGCTCGTTCAGGAGCTCGAGCTGCATCAGTTGGCTCCCTTCTTGATCTTGACCTTGACGGCGGGGCGAACGACCACGTGGCCGTTCTTGGCACCCGGCACCGCACCGCGGACCAGCAGCAGTTGACGGGCTTCGTCAACGCGCACGATGTCCAGGTTCTGGGTGGTGACGGTCTCGTCGCCCATGTGGCCGGTCATCTTCTTGCCCGGGAACACGCGACCCGGATCTTGCGCCATCGAGATCGAGCCCGGCACGTTGTGCGAACGGCTGTTACCGTGCGACGCGCGCTGCGAGCTGAAGTTGTGGCGCTTGATGGTGCCGGCGTAGCCCTTACCGATGGACGTACCCTGCACGTCGACCAGCTGGCCAGCGGCGAACAGCGTCACCGGGACGGTCGCGCCAGCTTGGTACTGGGCGGCGACGTCGGCTTCGACGCGGAATTCCTTGAGGATGCGACCGGCTTCGACACCCGCCTTGGCGAGGTGGCCGGCTTCCGGCTTGGTCACGCGCGAAGCTTTGCGCGCACCGAACGCCACCTGGATGGCGCTGTAGCCGTCGGTCTCTTGGGTCTTGACCTGGGTCACGCGATTGTTGGACACGTCCAGCACCGTCACGGGAATGGCATCGCCATCGTCCGTGAAGATGCGCATCATGCCCACCTTGCGGCCCAGCAAACCGAGACGGTTGCTCAGACTCATGTTTTTCTCCAGCCCCAGCCACTCTCGCGACCGAAGCCATTACGAACACCCGACATCGATTGGCCGGGCTGACCTTGCAGCACCGCCGAAGCGGCGCCACGCGAATTCCGGGCAGGCATAGCCGACCCGGGAAAGCTGGCGAGTATAGCCTGCGGGATACTCCCGATGCAAGCAGCAGACCTCACGCAGCTCAATGAATTAGGCCCCGGCCTGTCGAGACAGGGCCGGGGCCTGCGGTTCACAGGCCCGAAGGCCTGGAAATTACTGCAGCTTGATCTCGACGTCGACGCCCGCGGGCAGGTCGAGCTTCATCAGCGCATCGACCGTCTTGTCGGTCGGGTCGACGATGTCCATCAGGCGCTGGTGGGTGCGGATCTCGAACTGGTCGCGGCTGGTCTTGTTGACGTGCGGCGAACGCAGGATGTCGAAACGTTCCATGCGCGTCGGCAGGGGCACGGGACCCTTGACGATGGCGCCGGTGCGCTTGGCGGTCTCGACGATCTCGAGAGCCGACTGGTCGATCAGCTTGTAATCAAACGCCTTCAGGCGGATGCGGATCTTTTGCTTTTGCATGACGGTTCCTTAAAGAGCAGGTGGTGAGCGTCGGGCGGCAGCCGCCCGACGCACGTCACGCCGTGATTACTCGAGGATCGTGGCGACGACGCCCGAACCGACGGTGCGGCCACCTTCACGGATGGCGAAGCGCAGGCCCTGCTCCATCGCGATGGGGGCGATCAGCTTCACGGTGATGCCGACGTTGTCGCCGGGCATGACCATTTCCTTGTCCTTCGGCAGCTCCACGGCACCCGTCACGTCCGTCGTGCGGAAGTAGAACTGGGGACGGTAGTTGTTGAAGAACGGGGTGTGGCGGCCGCCCTCTTCCTTGCTCAGAACGTAGATCTCAGCGGTGAAGTGGGTGTGGGGCTTGATGGTGCCGGGCTTGGCCAGCACTTGGCCACGCTCGACGTCTTCGCGCTTGGTGCCACGCAGCAGGATGCCGACGTTGTCGCCTGCTTGACCCTGGTCCAGCAGCTTGCGGAACATTTCGACGCCCGTGACCGTGGTCTTCTGGACTTCGCGGATACCGACGATCTCGATTTCTTCGCCGACCTTGATGATGCCGCGCTCGACGCGACCCGTCACGACGGTGCCGCGACCCGAGATCGAGAAGACGTCTTCAACCGGCAGCAGGAAGGCGCCGTCAACGGCACGGTCCGGCTGGGGGATGTACGTGTCCAGGGCTTCGGCCAGGCGCATGATGGCCTGCTCGCCCAGGTCGCCAGCGTCGCCTTCCAGGGCCAGCTTGGCCGAACCCTTGATGATGGGAGTGTCGTCGCCGGGGAAGTCGTACTTGGACAGCAGCTCACGCACTTCCATCTCGACGAGCTCGAGCAGCTCGGCGTCGTCGACCATGTCGCACTTGTTCAGGAAGACGATGATGTACTTCACGCCAACCTGGCGGGCCAGCAGGATGTGCTCGCGCGTCTGGGGCATCGGGCCGTCAGCGGCCGAGCACACCAGGATCGCGCCGTCCATCTGGGCGGCACCGGTGATCATGTTCTTGACGTAGTCGGCGTGGCCGGGGCAGTCAACGTGCGCGTAGTGGCGGTTGGCCGTCTCGTACTCGACGTGCGCGGTGTTGATCGTGATGCCGCGTGCCTTTTCTTCCGGCGCCGCGTCGATCTGGTCATAGGCCTTGGCCTCGCCACCGAACTTCTTGGACAGCACCGTCGCGATCGCCGCCGTCAGCGTCGTCTTGCCGTGGTCCACGTGACCGATCGTGCCCACGTTCACGTGCGGCTTGGTCCGTTCAAACTTGCCTATTGCCATCTTGCGCTCCTGAGGCGAACCCGTTGAGACGAGTAGAAGAAAAAGAAAGGGTGGTGCCCATGACGCGGATCGAACGCGTGACCTCTCCCTTACCAAGGGAGTGCTCTACCACTGAGCCACATGGGCATCGGCACGGGTTTGACGCCAGAAACTGGCCGGCAAACCGGTGTCGACGTCTGCCGACCAAGCCGCTCGATGGAGCGGGAAACGGGAATCGAACCCGTGTCATTAGCTTGGAAGGCTAAGGTTCTACCATTGAACTACTCCCGCCCTGGGAGCCAAAACGCCTTGCACTCGACTAGCAAGTCTTGGTGGAGGAGGCTGGATTCGAACCAGCGTACGCTATGCGGGCAGATTTACAGTCTGCTGCCTTTAACCACTCGGCCACCCCTCCTGAGGCAAGCCCGCAACTATAGCACAGAGCAAAGAGGGCGCAACAGAGGTCTCGACAAGAAGAACAAAAGAGATTGGTCGACGCGCCGCCGAGGCGTCCGCGCGGAGCACCCAAAGGCCGATTGCCACGTCCGACGCCAGGCGCCAGAACACCGGCCTGAGCACCCCAACAAAGCGACCGACTTCGGATCGCACCCGAGCCGCACCGGCCACCAAGCAGGCCCAGCCACAGCCCGGCGCAAGCCGCGCGTCGCCGACGCGCAACAACCCATCTCTCTCAATCAATACCAAAACAATACCAATAAAAGACCTGCGACAGCATCGCTCCCAGAGGAAAGCCCCAGAGAGACCCGGGAAACGCGGCCAACACTCGGGAAACTCCCCATCAGAAATTGGTAGCAAAGTGGCTTTATCAATCGCTACATTGGCATGGCACTGGTTGCCAACCATCTCGAGACAAGGCGGCAACCGGACCGGAGGTGGTATGCAGACGATGTGAAGCAGCCGCCGCCGCCCCGATTCATTGGCCACAACGAGGAACAGTAGATGAAGGTCAAGCAGACCCCTATCGCGACCGCCGTGTCGCTGACATTGCTGGGCATGTCGCTCGCCGCCCAGGCACAACAGGTCGAGGCGCCTGCCGCAGCGGCTCCGGCCCAGCAGTTGGACCAGGTTGTCGTCACGGGCATCCGCGCCTCGCTGCAGACCGCCGCGGTGATCAAGAAGAACGCCAGCGCCGTCGTCGACGCCGTCTCGGCCGAGGATGTGGGCAAGCTGCCCGACTCCGACGTCGGTCAGGCGCTGGGCCGCATTCCGGGCGTATCCGTCGGCCGCGCATTCGGCCAGGGCTCGACCGTGTCCATCCGCGGCTCCGACCCGCAGATGACCTACACCACGCTGAACGGGCAGACCGTCGCGTCCACCGGCTGGTATGACCAGATGGACATCGACCGCTCGTTCAACTACTCGCTGCTGCCCGCCGAGATGATCGGCGGCATGGAGGTTTACAAGTCCTCGCAGGCCAACCTGACCGAAGGCGGCATTGGCGGCACCGTGATCGTCAAGACCCGCAAGCCGCTGGACCTGGATCCCAACACCGTCTTCCTGAGCACGCATTACAGCCACAGCACCTTCAGCGATCCCGAAAAGGAAGTGGCCGGCCTCTACAGCTGGCGTACCGCCGATCGCCGCTTCGGCGCGCTGGTGGCCGCCGGCCTGTCCAAGGGCAACTACATCCGCAACGGCGTCGAGGCCGACAGCCGCTGGAACAGCGATGTGGCGCCCACCGCCTTCGTGCAGGAGCGCAAGCGCACCTCCGTCAACGTCGCACTGCAGGCACGTCCGGTCGAAGGGCTGGAACTCGGCCTGAACGTGTTGAAGATGAAGCTGGACGCCAACAGCTCCAACTCCAGCGACTACCTGATGCACGACCCGAACTGCGACAAGCGCAACACCGCCGTCGTGTCGATCTTCAACCCCAACGGCATGTGCCTGCACAGCACGACGACGGCGGCCAATCCGCTGGAGAACCGGTTCTTCCAGGTCTGGGCCCGTGGCGCCAGCATGGACTCGAACAGCGTCGTGGCAGACGCCCACTACAAGCTCGACAACGCCAAGTTCGACTTCGTGCTCGGCAGCACCAAGGCCAAGGGCGGCACGTCGATCACGACCAACTACCAGACCAACTCCTGGGCCGGCGTCTTCAACCGCCCGAACTGGCAAGGCACCATCGATGCCACCGGCCACGAAATCCAGATCAACCCGACGTCCAACCAGTCCTGGGGCCTGAGCGCGCTGCCGACGCAGATGGCGGCTCAATCCTGGGCCACTTCGGCCGGCCCCAACAAGGACAAGGAGAAGTTCGGCCAGTTCGACGCGACCTTCAACCTGGACTGGGGTGTCATCAGCGCCTTCAAGACCGGCGTCCGCCTGGCCGACCACACCTTCGAGAAGCGCCAGTTCCGCCCGATCTGGAGCGTCGGCTTCGACGACGGCGGCCCCATCCACGCCCTGACCAACACCAACACGCTGTTCAGCGGCACGGTGAACGTGGCCAGTTGGTCGATTCCGCGCCCCGACATCAACGCCATGCTGAACAACACCTCCAAGAGCATCGGCTCCTGGGTGGAAGACCGCTCGGGCTACGGCGAGCTGAACGAAAAGAACCGCTCGGCCTACGGCATGTTCGAGTTCGACACCGAAGGCGTGCGCGGCAACTTCGGCCTGCGCTACATCTCGACCAAGGTCACCAGCACCGGCTACAAGTTCGACGGCACGACGCCGGCTGACGCCTGGAGCGGCAACCAGAATTGGGCCAAGACGACGGCGTCCACCGACGCGAGCTACAACGACGTGCTGCCCAGCATCAACATCGCCTTCGACGTGCGCAAGGATCTGGTGCTGCGCGCCACGGCGTCCCAGGCCATCACCCGCCCGAACTTCGCCAACATGTTCGGCGTGACGGTATCCGGCTACAACGACGACCGGCCGAACAACGAGACCTGGACCGTCGGCAACGTCGGCCTCAAGCCCATGAAGTCCAGCCAAGCCGATCTCGGCCTGGAGTACTACTACGGCAAGGGCAATCTGTTGTCCGCCACCTACTTTGTGAAGGACATCTCCAACTTCGTCGTCGCCAACGTCCTGCAGAACCAGAAGGTCGGCCTGGTCGATCCGCTGACCAAGGTGGACAACTGGACGGTGCAGACCTTCCAGAACGCCGGTGGCGGCACCATTCGCGGCGTCGAGCTGCAGATCAACCACGCTTTCGACAACGGCTTCGGCGTCAGTGGCAACTACACCTTCACCGAAGGCAAGGCCCCCGGCAACAGCTATCTGGACGGGCTGGACCTGTTCACCCAGGCCTCCAAGCACAACGTCAACCTGGTCGGCTACTACGAGAACGCAAGCTACTTCGGCCGGCTGGCCTACAACTGGCGCTCGAAGTACATGATTCGCGAAGGCGCGTTCTGGTACGGCAACCGCATGCACGGCAACTTCGGCACGCTGGATGCGTCCTTCGGCTGGAACATCAACAAGTGGCTGAAGCTGAGCCTGGACGCCGTCAACCTGACCAAGCAGGACGACATCCAGTACGGCGCCGCCGCCGCGAGCAACACGGCCATCAAGGATCCGCTGCGCGCGGGCTTCCCGGCCTGGTCCTTCAAGGGCGAAACGACCTACAAGCTGGGTCTGACCGTCAAGTTCTGATCGACGGACCATCCCGTCCCCGCGAAAGCCCGGCAGCCGCCGGGCTTTCTTCTTTCTGAGCGGGCGCCAAGCAGTACGCCCGGCCCGCGTAGTCCCGCGCCATCACACCGGGGGGCCGGTCGTATCAGAAGTCGTAGAAGGTGTTGACCGTCAGCCGGCCCCGGCCCGGGTCGCTGCTCAGGCCCTGCTGCGGGTTGACGATGGCCGAATGCAGCAGGCTGCCGCGATAGGCCACCAGCCTGTTGAAACGCGCCGGCATCATGCCCAGAAACTCGAAATGCTCGTCGGAATCACCAAAGTAGCGCGGTGGCGCCGGGCGGCGCTCGATCTCGTCGTAGACCATGGCGCCATAGCGCTCGCGGTTGTCGGCCGTGATCTGCTGCAACCCGCTGGCCCGGTGGCGGTAGAAGGCCGTGCCGCCGTGCTGCTCGTCGCAAAGGTAGAGCAGCACTGCCATGTAGTGCGGCGTGCTGGCGTCGAAATGCGGCACGCGCTGAAGCGGCCCCAGCGCCCGCGGCGCCACGGTGGTGAGCGAGAAGGCGCAGGGCGTCTTCTTCACTGCCAGGTGTTCCGGCACGCCGAAGTTGAGCTTGATCAGCGGGTCCAGCAGCGCCGTCAGACTCTCGGAATAGGCCGGCGGCGCCGGCGCGCGTATCCCCGGGTAGCCCCTGCGCTCGTCCGCACCGGGGCAGGGTTCGAAACGGGCCTGACGAGCCGCCTCGACCAGGGCCCGGGGATCCTGCAGGAAGTCGTCGATGAAGACGAGCTGGTGTTCGCCGACCCGCACCGAGCGGATGTCAGGCGGCATGCGGATGGCGAACGCGTCGTCACTCATGGCTCATATTTTCCAGTACCACCCGCGTCGGTCCAGCGCCCAAACGATGGCAGCCCAGACCGCGACAAAGGCGAGCGCGAACGCCAGTGACTGGCCCGACGGCCCGACCAGCGGCTGCAACGGCCCGAACACCGTGCGGTAGAGCGGCTGCATCCAGCCGAAGCCCTCCAGGAAGACCGTGCACATCCAGGCTCCGGCATAGGCGCCGATTGCATTGAGGCCAAAGGCGCGACCGATGGAGAAGGGAAAGTGCCGGTGGCCGCGGCGGTCCATCCATTCGTGCGCGGCGGCCAGCGCGAGGGCCGCGAGGCCGCCGGTCCACAGCACGAAGCTGGGCGTCCACAGCTGCTTGTTCCAGGGCAGCCAGATCGACCAGAGCACCCCGGCCAGCGCCGCCGCGCCACCCACCATCAGCAGCCGCGACGCTCGCCCCTGCCGCAACAGGCCGCCGCAGGCCAGGCCGAACACCGTCGTCGCGAGCGCCCCCAGCGTGGAAAGCAGGCCCTCGGGGTCGAATCCGATGCCGCGGGCCGTGTCCCACTCATAAGCCCAGCGGCCCAGCACCGCCGTATCGAGGCGCTGGTTCAGGCTGCCCGCTTTGTCCAGCGTAGGCCCGAGCTGCAGCAGTGCGGCATAGCCCGCCAGCAGTCCGGCCAGCACCCACCATGACCGCTGCGGGCGCGCCCACAGGGCCACCGCACCCACAGCGATGAAGCACAGGCCGATGCGCTGCAACACGCCCAGCAGACGGAACTCGGGCTTGTGCATCAGCCACCAGGCCAGCAGGTTCAGCACCAGGCCCAGGCCGACGATGCGCAGGCCGCGCTTCAGCACCATCGCCTGCAACGGCCCCGGCGCCGCGCCGGCGTCGACGCGCGGCCCCAGCGCAAGCGCAGCGGACACGCCGACGATAAAGAGAAAGAACGGGAAGATCAGGTCCGTCGGCGTGCAGCCATGCCAGGCCGAATGCTCCAGCGGCCCATACACATGGCCCCAGTCGCCGGGGTTGTTGACCAGCAGCATGGCCGCCACGGCCAGGCCGCGCAGGGCGTCCACCGAAGCGATGCGCCGGTCCGGCCTCACCGCGCCTCGTTCATCGCGTCCAGGATCTCGCCGTTGTCCTGACTCAGCTCCCAGGCGAACACCCCGGCCAATCCCTGGCGCCTGGCGAACTTCGCCTTGGCGCGCACAGCGCGCGGGTCGTCATAGCCGACGAACTTGCCGTCACCCACCATGGCCCAGGACTGCGTGCGCTTGTCGAACACCGGCTTCATGCCTTGCGCCTGCAGCGCCGCGATGTCCTTGAAGGCCACCGAGCCGTCTTCGTTGGGCCATGGCCTGGCATAGCCGCCGTCGGCGCGAACGCCGTCGAAGCCGCGGCCGTACATGGCCACACCGGCCACCAGCTTGGACACCGGCACGCCTTCGCGCTTCAGGTTGGCGACCGAGGCGGTCAGACTGTCGTCGTCGGTCGGCTTCGCGCTGCGCAGCGCCGTGTGGTGGGCTGCCTTCGCCGTCCACGGGCCGGCGAAGTCGTAGGTCATCATGAAGACGAGGTCCAGCGACCGCGCGGCGCGGCCCATGGGCATGCGCGCCAACTGCTCCCGGCTCGTCGCGATCGCGGAGGTCAGCGCGTAGCGCCTGCCCGTCTCGCGGCCCAGCGCGTCCAGGCCCGCGCGCAGCTCCTGCAGCAGCGCGACGTAGCGCTCGCCATCGGCTGGGTCGCCCAGCGCAACGCCGTTGACCGCACCATTGGAGCCGGGGTGCTCCCAGTCGATATCCAGGCCATCGAAGCCCGGGTGGGCACGCAGCCAGACCATTGCCTGCTTCACGAAGGCCGCCCGCCCTTCGGCGCTGGCGGCCAGATGGAAGAACGGATCCGAGCCGCCCCAGCCACCCACCGAGGCCAGCACCTGCACCCGGGGGTCGCGCGCCTTCAGGCGCTCAAAGGCGGCGGAGAAGGTCTGCTGGTCCGCATGCGGAGCGATGCCGAAGGCGGGCTGGCCGGCGCAGGCAGCGGCCTCCTGCGGGCGCTGCCCTTCGCCGCAGATCAGCAGGAAGGCATAGAGCAGGTGCGTGACGCGGCCAGGCTGCAGCTGCTCGACGACGTCCACCCCGCGCTCGGCCAGGATGTAGCTGCCGACGACCGGCGGCGTCCTGGCCTGCGCGACGGAGGCCGCCAGCGCCAGAGCGGCGATCAGGATCTTGCTCATAGGTTGCACTCGCTCGTCAGGCCGGAATCGGGCACGGTGTCGCGCCTGGCCACGCCCTGCTTGCGCAGCGCGGCGACGCGGGCCTGCATCGCGGCGGGGCTCAGGGTCTTGCCGGCCTCGTGCAGCACCCAGTCCACCTCGAACTCGTACTCGCGCGGCGCGCCGGCCGTGGCGCCGTCGGACAGCCAGTGGCTGAAGCTGATCGCCATGGCCTGCACCGGCACGTTGCGCGCCGCGGCCTCATTGAACAGCCGGCCGTTAACGTAGTGGCGCACGCGGCCGGCCTCGACCTGGGCCGTCAACAACTGCCAGCCATCGTGCGAGCCCATGGCCTGGCCGGCGCTGTTGAAGGACAGCCAGGGCTCGATGCGCACCGTCTGCCAGGCGACGCCATACAGCCTCGTCTCGGGCGCGCCCCAGCCGCCATGCGGCAGATATTCGAAGTCGACCTCGCTGAACTCGGGGTCGAAGTCGTGCTTGAGCGGGCTGGCCTGGTAGAAGGCCTGCACGATGGGGTCCCGCGAGCCGGCCGTGTCGCGCAGACGCACCCGCGCCGTCGTCGTCCCGAACAGGAACTTGCGCGCGTTGCAGAGCTGGGGCTGCAGCGTGTTGGCAGGCGTGCCGTCGGTCGAAAGCCTGAGCCTGAGCAGGCCGGCTCCCACGGAGATCTGCCCGGCCGCGAAGCGCGCGCCTGGCAGGCCCGGATGGCCCGTGCCCTCACGCAGCACCCAGCCGCCGGCGCGCAGCGCGTCGAGATCGGTCTGCGAGAAGTCGTCGAAGAACTCGCCGGCGGACGGTGCCGCGAGCGCGGGTGCGGCCAGCAGGGCCAACAGAAGCGCCTTCATGCCGGGACCCCTTGCGCAGGCGCGCTGGCGCGCGGCATGGGCACCCACAGCAGCAGCAGCAGCGCCGGCAGGCCGCAGACGATGGTCCAGGCGAAGAAGTCCTGGTAGCCCAGCGCCAGCTGGATCTTGCCGCTGATGAACTTGCTGAGGATGAAACCCAACTGCATGACACCCGAGCCCAGCGCGTAATGCGCCGTCTGGAAGCGGCCCGGGGCCACGGCTTGCATGATGTAGAGGATCATGCCGACGAAGCCGAAGCCGTAGCCCAGCATCTCCAGCCCCACCGCTGCGCCGATATGGAACATGTCCTGCGGCAGCGTGGCGGCGAGGTAGTAGAAGGTCACGTTGGGCACGCACATCGCGAGCAGCAGCAGCGGCATGGCGCGCCTGAGACCGAGCCGGCTGGTGACCCAGCCCCCCAGCACCGACCCCACGAGGAAGGCCCCCGTGCCCACCCAGCCATACACGTCGGCGACCTGGCCGGTACTCAGACCCAGGCCGTCCTTGTCGCGCGCCTCGAGCAGGAACAGCGGGCCTATGGTCTGCACCTGGCCCTCGGCCAGGCGGAACATGACGATGAACAGCACGGCGCGCCAGATGCCCGGCTTGCGGAAGAAGTCGATGACGACGTCCTTCAGCATCGTGGCCACGCCTGACGCCGTCAGCTCGCTGTGCGCGGTGCTCAGCGTGCCGGGCAGGAAGCGCGCGTTGTAGGTGGCCAGCACGGCCACCAGGCCCGCCAGCATCAGGAAGACCGCGGACCATGCATTGGATGCACCCATCTCCCCTTCCAGGTAGCCCGCCAGCTTCAGCACCACGCCGGTGATGAAGAAGCGCGCCCCGTTGAAGAAGGCGCCCTGCCAGCCCGCGTAGGCAGCCTGGCGCTTCTGGTCCAGCGACGACATGTAGAGGCCGTCGCAGGCGATGTCGTGGGTGGCCGACGCGTAGGCGATCAGGAACAGCACGATGATGGCGGCGCCGAACCAGTGCGGCAGCTGCAGGGCCAGCGCCATCAGGCCCAGGCCCGCCGCGCCCACGTACTGCGCCGCGACGACGATGAGCTTCTTGCTGCGCGCCAGCTCCAGGAAGGGGCTCCACAGCGGCTTGATGGCCCAGGCCAGGCCCAGCACCGCCGTCCATTCCGCGATCGTGTCGTTGGCCACGCCCAGGTTCTTGAACATCAGGCCCGCGATGAGCATGACGACGAAGAACTGCATGCCCTGCACGAAGTACAGGGTGGGCACCCACCGCATCGGCGTCTTGACCTGGTCCATCACTGCAGTCCCTGCGGCGCGCGGCCGCTGGCCTGGGCGCGGCCTTCCAGCCAGGCCTTGACGCCCGCCAACGCGCCGGGCGCAAAACCCCAGCTCAGCAGCGTCGGGCCGGCCACGTCCAGCGCCTGGTAGGGGTTCCACAGCGACAGGTGCAGGTCGGGCCGCCACTCGGCAGCGGCCAGGCCGTAGCGGGCGCGGCGCGTTGACACCAGCACATTGACGCGCCCGTCGCGCGGGACCGTCGCCCAGTCCAGTTTGGCGATGTCGTCCACCACCTGCACCTGCGCGTCGGTGAAGGCGTCGAACAGCGCCACGGCCTGGCGACCGGTGGGGCCGGCTTCGGAGACCATGTCGGTCGGCACGTCGCCCTGCACGATGACACGGATGGGCGCGTCCAGCGCCGGCGGCGCGGCGCCGCGCAGCGCGGTCAGGCCGGCGGCCCAGGCCTGGGCCATCAGCGCATGGTCGGCGGCGCGGGCGGCCGCGTCGTCCACCGCGCGAGCCGGATAGGCAGCGGCCAGCCGGTCCAGGCGGGCATTGGCCGTCTCACCCTGCTGGCGGGTCAGGCGGCCGTCCGCGAAGGCCTCGCGCAGCGCGTTGATGGCCACGAGCTGCTCTTCCTGTGATCCCTGGGCCAGCACCATGTCGGCGCCGGCAGCGATGGCCATGACTGCCGACTTCGCGTAGCCGAAGCGCTCCGCCACCGCCTTCATCATCAGCGCATCGGTGATGACGACGCCGTCGTAGCCCAGATCCCGGCGCAGGATGCCGTCCAGCAGCGCGGGGCTCAGCGTGGCTGGACGCTCGCCGTCCAGCTGCGGATAGACGATGTGGGCCGTCATCATGGCGGGGGCCTCGCCCGCCAGCGCCTTGAAGGGGCGCAGCTCCAGCGCATCCAGCTCGGCGCGCGACTTGTCGACGGTGGGCAGCGCGTGGTGCGAGTCCACATGCGTGTCGCCATGGCCGGGGAAATGCTTCACGCAGCAGGCCACGCCCTCGCGCAGCGAGCCCTGCATCCAGGCCCGCGCCAGGCGCGTGACTTCGTCAGCGTCGCTGGAGAAGCTGCGCTCGCCGATGACGGGGTTGGCAGGGTTGTTGTTGACGTCCAGCACCGGCGCGAAATTCCAGTTGATGCCCAGCGACCTCAGCCCGCGCGCCACCGCCGCGCCCACGGCCTCGGCGCGCGCCGCGTCGCCGCCCGCGCCCAGTGCCATCGCCGACGGCGGCTGCGGCAGGAAGGTGGCCCGCACGACGGCGCCGCCCTCCTGGTCGATGCCGATCAGCGCCTCGGGGCCCAGCACCTGGATGAGGTCGCGCATCAGCGCCCCGACCTCGTCCTCGCTGCCGAGGTTCTTGCGAAACAGGCAGACCGAGCGGATCCTCTGCTCGCGCAGGAAGGCCGCGGTCTCGGCGTCGAGGGCAGTGCCGGGGATGTCGACCATCACCAGACGGCCGGGATCGAAGGTGCTCATGATCAGTGCGTTTTCGTGACTTTGGCGAGGTTGGGCGGAACGTCAGGATTGAAGCCGCGCGCACGCGCCAGCGCTTCGACCATGGGATAGAAGCTCTGCACCAGCGCGATGGGGTCGAGGTCTTCGCTGCCGGTCGTCGCCAGCGGCAACAGCTCGATGCCTGGCGCGCAGCGCGTGCCAAGGGGCGCGGCCAGCAGCACACGGCCGCCACGGCTGCTCATCTCCTCGGCGATGGCCAGCAGGCCCGCCTGGGCCGGGCCGCGCGGCGCGAAGACCAGCAGCGGATAGCCGTCGCGCACCAGCGCCATGGGGCCATGCTTGACCTCGGCGCCGGAGAAAGCCTCGGCCTGGATGCCGCAGGTCTCCTTGAGCTTGAGTGCCGCCTCCATGGCCACAGCCAGGCCAGTGCCACGGCCCAGCACGAACAGGCGATCCTCGTCCTTCAGCACCGGCAGCGCGGCGCTCCAATCCAGCTTGGCAGCCTGCTCCAGCGCGATGGGCAGCACGTTCAACGCGGCGCGCAGCGCATCGTCCTGCTGCCATGCAGCCACGACGCGGGCGCCGGCGACGAGCTGGGCGATGTAGCTCTTGGTCGCGGCCACGCTCTTCTCCGGGCCCGCGTGCAGCTCGAACACATGCTCGGCGGCGGCGGCCAGCGGCGAGCCGCCGGCGTTGACAAAGGCCACCGTACGCGCGCCGCCTTCGCGGAAGAATTTCGTCGGCGCGATCAGGTCGGGACTCTGGCCCGACTGCGAGAAGGCCAGCGACAGCAGGCCCTCGCAGTGGATGCGGCTCTGGTACAGCGTGATCAGCGACATAGGCAGCGACGTGACCAGCCGGCCCAGCCGCGCCATGACCAGATAGGCCAGGTAATGGGCCGCGTGGTCGGAGCTACCGCGCGCGATGGTCAGCACGCTGGTCGGCGGCTGCTCCTGCAGCGCCTGGCCCAGGCGGGCGTAGCTCATGGGATCGGCCGCCAGCTGGCGCGCCACCACGTCCGGCGCGCTCAGCGCCTCTTCAAGCATCAACGACGACATCGATCTCTTCACCTTCCACAAACACGCGCCGCAGCTCCAGCCCGGCATTCATCACGACCACATCGGCCCACGCGCCGGCGGCCAGGCGCCCCCGATCCGCGAGGCCCAGATACTCCGCCGCGGCCGTGGACGTGCGCCACGACGCCTCCACGAGCGGCAACTCCAGGCGCTGCACGAGGTTGCGCAGGGCTTGATCCATCGTCAGCGCGCTACCGGCCAGCGTGCCGTCGGGCAGACGCACGCCGCCCAGGCACTTGTGCACCATGTGCTCGCCCAGCCGGTAGTGACCATCGGGCATGCCGGCGGCGGCGGTCGAATCGGTCACGCAGAACAGACCCGGGATGCAGCGCAGCGCGGCACGGATGGCGCCGGGGTGCACGTGCAGCAAGTCGGGGATCAGCTCCGCATGCTCGGCATGGGCCATCGCCGCGCCCACCATGCCGGGCTGGCGGTGGTGCAGGCCCGTCATGGCGTTGAACAGATGGGTGAAGCCGGCCGCGCCGGCCCGCAACGCGGCGACGCCGTCTTCGTAACTGCCGTTGCTGTGGCCGATCTGCACGCGGATGCCGGCATCGCGCAGCGGGCCTATCAGCGCGAGATGGCCGGGCATCTCGGGCGCGATCGTCAGTACCTTGATGGGCGCAAGTCCGTTCAGCCGCATCACCTCGTCCAGCGTCGCGGGAATCGCGTGCGCTGGTTGCGCGCCGAGGCGGCCGGGGCTGATGTAGGGGCCTTCGAGATGCACGCCCAGCACGCGGGCCGACTGCGCGCCGCGCGTGCGGCAGACCGGCCCCAGCGCACGCAGCGCGGCCTCGATGTCGCTGACAGGCGCCGTCATCGTCGTCGCCAGCAGACTGGTGGTGCCGTGGCCGGCGTGGCGGCGCGCGATCGCCGCGATGGCGTCGCCGCCCTCCATGGTGTCGCGGCCACCGCCGCCATGGACATGGGTGTCGATGAAGCCGGGCAGCAGGATGGACCGGCCGCCCTCGCCGGCGCGCGCCGCGTCGACGGGCCGGCCTTCGACGGCCGCGATGCGGCCATCGGTGATGTCCAGGTGGCCGCTGATCACGCCTCGCGGCGTGACGATGTCGCCCTCAAGCCGCATCAGTCCCGCCTCATTTCGGCGACGAAGTCGTAGTAATCGCTGCGGCAGTAGGAATGTGTCAGCTCCACGGCCTGGCCCGAGGCCAGGTAGCCCACCCGCGTGATGAAGAGCACCGCGGCACCCAGCGGGATCTCCAGCAGGCCGGCGAGCTTGGCGTCGGCGTTCAGCGCGCGGATGTGCTGCAGCGCGCGCACCGGCGCACGCTCGCCGAGATGGGCGTAGAGCGAAGCCTCGACCTTCTGCGGGTCGGGCAACACCGACTGCGGCAACACCGACACCTCGTAGGCCATGACGACCAAGTCCGCCAGCCGCAGCCGCTCCAGGCGCGCGACGCGCTCGCCGCTCTTCAGTTCAAGCGACAGCTGCTCGTCCGGCGCCGCTGGCGTGAAGCCGCGCAGCAGCCAGCGCGAGCCGGGCACGAAGCCGCGCTGGTGCAGCTCCTCGGAGAAGCTGGTCAACCGCGTCAGCGGCTGCTCCAGCTTGGGAGCGATGTAGTTGCCCGAGCCGCGCTTGCGGATGATCAGCCCTTGCTCGACAAGGCGGTCAATGGCCTTGCGCGCCGTGACGCGCGACAGCTCCAACTGCTCAGCCAGCACGCGCTCGCTGGGCAAGGCCTCGTCGGCATGGAAGACACCCTCGCGGATGGCCGTCGCCAGGCTCTGCGCCAGCTGCATGTACAGAGGCGACGCAGCGTTGGGGTCGGGCTTGAAATCAAAAACGGCGCTCATGCGTGTGTCGTGACTTGCTGTTGGATCAACCAGAGCGCGCCGCTGGCGGCATCGCCCCGGGGCTCGACGCGGCGGGCCTGAAGGGCCGGGCTGAGGCGGTTGCCAAGACGCAGCGCGATGCTGCCGGCCAGGGCCAGCGGCAGCGTGGGGTGGACGGCCGCGGCCAGCGCGTCCAGCGCCCGCGCGGCTTCGGCCAACAGCGCTGCCGCGGCGGGGTCGCCGGCCTCGTGCTCGAACACCAGCGGCGCGAGGCCGGCATAGCCGCCCTGCCCCGCCCGGGCGCAGAACGCCAGCAACTCCTCGCGCGTGCCGCCGGCCTGGCGGCGCACGGCCTGCACCAGTTCACCGGCCGCGGCGCGGCCGTCGTGAGCGGCTTGGGCCAGCTTCATGGCCTGCTGGCCCAGCCAGGCGCCACTGCCCTCGTCGCCGATCTGCCAGCCCCAACCACCGACCATGCGCCGGCTGCCGTCCGGCAGCAAGGCCTCGGCGACCGAGCCCGTGCCCGAGATCAGCAGCGCGCCGGGCTCGCCACCATGGGCGCCGAGCAGGGCCGCCAGGCCGTCGGTGACGAGGGTGAAGCGCGCCACGCCGGGATCGGCCGCGATGAAGGCCTGCAACTGCGCCGGCACGCCGGTGCCGGACAGCCCCAGGCCTAGGCCGCAATGGCTCAGCTCCAGCCCCGGCACTCCGGCTGCGGCAATCGCTTCGGCGATATGTCGCCAGGCCTGCTCGGCGCCCTGACCCAGTGCCGACGCACCCGCCTCGCCGCGGCCCAGGATGCGCCCCTGGGCGTCCGCCACGAGGGCCCGGGTGCTGGTGCCCCCGCCGTCGATGCCGACCCAGTGCCGCACGGGGCGGCTGGACGTTCGGGAAGTGAGGAGGGAGGAGGCGAGGACGAGCGGCATGGTCGACGGGAATCAGTCGATACCACTCTAATACCAACGACTGGGGTCGTCAATTGGTTTTAAACTGGTCTACGGCCGCACGAATGGGCTCGGGATCCGCTCCATCCCGGGGGCGGCGGGCGCTCGGAATCGACAAGAATACCAGTGAGAAACCAACCCGCTACATCCGGACCTGCCGCCGTGTTCACTCTCCTACCCGCCGCCAGCGGGGCCCTGGCCGAGACGCTGGGCCGCATTGCCCGCGTCGCCCAGCGCCACCCGGCGGCGGCCGACAGCCTGCTGCAGGCGCTGTGCGCGCATGCCGCCGCGGTCGGCGACGTGGCGGCCGGCGTGGACGCCCTCTACGCCCGCTTCGGCCTGCTGGAGCCCCGCGGCCACGCGCTGGAGCTGTTGCCGGCGCTGGAGCAGGCCGGCGCGCGGGCGGCCGCGGGCCATTTCCCGGTGCAGGCAGCGCGCGTCTGCGAGGCGCTGGGGCGCATCGCCTACCAGCAAGGCGAATACCAGCTCGCCAGCGAGCAATGGTCCCGCGCGCTGGACCTCGCGGAGGTCAGCGGCCATCTGCAGACCGGCGTGGCCGCGCGCATCGGCCTGGGCCAGATCCACTACGCGCAGGCCGACTGGGCCCGCGGGCTGCGCCAGATGCGAGATGCCGGCGAGCACCTTGCCGGTGCCGACGACAGCTACCTGGCCGCCAAGCTGGCCCTGAACATCGGCGTCGGCAGCTTCGAGACCGGCGACCTGCCGGCCGCCGAGCGCCACTTCAGCCATGGCTTGGCCGCGGCGCGGCGTGGCGGCCACCGCGTGTTCGAGGCCGAGGCGCACTGGCACCTGGCGCGCGCGGCCCTGGCCCGCCAGCGCATGGACTGGGCCGTGGCCGACTGCCGCCTCGCGCTCGACATCGCCACACGCCATGGCTATCCCTGGCTGGAGGCGGCCGCCAGCCGCACCTGGACGGAGATCGCGCTGGCCCGCGGCGACAACGCCGCCGCCGTGCGCTCCACGCGCCACGGCCTCTCGCTGGCCCAACGCATCCAGGCCCGTGCCCAGGCGCGCCAGGCCCATCTGCAGTTGGCCCAGTTGCTGCAGGCCGAGGGCGACGCACCCGGCGCGCTGGAGCATCTCTGGCAGCACCTGGCCCTGCAGTCCGAGATCGAGCGCCTGAGCCTGCCGGCCCGAGCCGCGCTGGCCGCGCCGCCGCCCGGGGACGGCGGTGCACCGGTCACGCCGGAGGAGCGGCTGCTGCAGTTGTGCGGCCGGCGCCAGCGCTTGGCCACGCTGCCGCCGCCGGAGGCACTGGCCGAGTTGAAGGCCACCTGCACGCGCATCCTGGGCCTGACCGGCGTAATCCGCTGGCAGCTCGGCGACGGCGGCCTGAGCGCCGTGCAGCAGCCGCGCTATCTGGACCTGCTGACCCGCCACGGCGCGCCGCTGGCGCTGCCCGATGCGGCCCTGCACCCCTGCCACGCCGAGCTCGCCGGCCTGGCGGGCGCGGCCGAGGCACGCATCGAGGTGCCGCTGTACGACGGCAGTCAACTCGCCGGTGCGCTGTGGCTGGTGGACGCGCGCGCCACGCGAGCCTGGACGCGGCAGGAGCTTCTGATCGCCAGCCAGTTGGCGCTGCTGTTCGAGGCCATCGGGCGCTGAGCGCCTCGGCCGATTCACGGCCTTTTCACGCCCGCGTGACAAGCTTGCGACGGAGATGTCCTCCGTCCTGCCCGGCCCCTGCCCCCTGCACCGCCCCGCCCTGCCACAGGGCTTCGCCCTCGTCATCGGTGCGCAGTTCGCCTCGGCCCTGGCCGACAACGCACTGCTCATCGTCGCCATCGCGCTGCTGTCGCAGCAAGGCTTCGCCCCCTGGTGGGCCCCACTGCTGAAGTTCGGCTTCATGGCGGCCTATGTCGTGCTGGCGCCCTGGGTGGGGCCGCTGGCAGACGCCTTCGCCAAGGGCCGCGTGATGGCCGCGATGAACGTCGTGAAGATGGGGGGTCTCGCGCTGCTGGCCTGCGGCCTGCACCCGGTCGCGGCCCTGGCCGTCGTCGGGCTGGGTGCAGCGGCCTATGCACCAGCCAAGTACGGCCTCATCACCGAGATGGCCGAACCCGAGGCGCTGGTGAAGGCCAACGGCTGGATAGAGATCAGCGTCGTGTCCGCGGCGCTTCTGGGCGCGGTGCTGGGAGGCGCCCTGGTCAGCCCGCAATGGCTGGGCTCGGAGCTGGCGGACTGGTGCGACCACCTGGACCTGCCGGCCGAGAAGCTGACCGGCTCGCTGGCCGCACTGCTGCTGATCTATGCGGTGAGCAGCGGGCTCAACGCCGGCATCCGCGACAGCGGGCTGCGCCAGCGCAGCGAGGCGCACGACCCGCTGACGCTGCTGCGCGAGTTCCGCGCGGCCAACCGCAGACTGTGGCGCGACCGCGAGGGCGGGCTGTCGCTCGCCGCGACGACGCTGTTCTGGGGCGTCGGCGCGACGCTGCAGTTCGCCGTGCTGCGCTGGGCGGGCGTGGCGCTGGAACTGCCCCTGAGCCAGGCGGCCTATCTGCAGGCGGCGGTGGCCGTGGGCGTCATCATCGGTGCAGCGGCGGCGGGGCGCTGGCTGGCCTTGCACCAGGCGCGGCGTGGGCTGTGGGCGGGCGTCGCGCTGGGCTTGCTGATGCCGGTCGTCGCCCAGGTCAGCGACGTCGCGCTGGCTGCCGTCGTGCTCGCCCTGGTCGGCGCCGTCGGCGGCGCCATGGTGGTGCCGCTGAACGCGCTGCTGCAGCACCGCGGCGCCTTGCTGCTGAGCGCGGGACGGTCGATTGCGGTGCAGGGCTTCAACGAGAACCTGAGCGTGCTGGCGATGCTGGCGGCCTATGCGGGGTGCGAAGCGGCGGGCGCGCCCATTGCGGTGACGCTGAGTGGGTTGGGGATGCTTGTGGCGGGGGCGATCACCACGCTGATCTGGACCGACGCGAGGCGGCGAAAAAGTTCCCCGCCGCCGTCGTAGGGCAAGCCCGGTTCAGGCCGATTGCCCTGCCCGGCGCTGACGAGTTCTCTGCAGATCAGGGCGAACTGACCAAGACGCCGGCCATGCGGGCCGCGCTGGCGCTACAGATCCCGCAGGCTGTCCTGGACTTGCATGCGCACTGGCTGCCCTACCGGCGCGAGAGTGCAGCGGACCGCACGCTGCAGACCTGCCGCGGGCTAGGCGCCCTCGCCTGTGGGCGCAGCGCTGGTACGCGCTTCAGCGCCTCTTCCTTGGTGACTGTCTTCTGGCAGGTCAGAAGACAGCCACCCGCCTTCGCGGGGCGGATTCCCGCGGCAGTGTGCCGAGCCGCAAAGGCTGTCGGCAAAGACTGACCGACCTCACGCCACCGGCTGCAACCCCTGCACCGCGAACCCCGGCTCGACCCGCCCAATCGCCCCTTCCAGGACGGACTCGAAGCGCGCAGTGATGTCGCCCCAGTCCAGCCGCCGCGCGGTCGCCCGGGCCGCGTCGGCGACGGCGTGGCGCAGTGCCGCATCCGAGGCCGCCACACGCGTCGCGGCGACGAAGTCGGCCTCCCGGCCCGCCCCCGCCAGCCAGCCATTCACGCCGCTGCGGATCAGCTCGCCGGCCGCCGCGCTCTCGAAGGCCACGACAGCGCAACCACTGGCCATGGCCTCTGTCGTCACATTTCCGAAGGTCTCGGTGAGGCTAGCGAACAGGAACAGGTCCAGCCCGGCGTAGTGCGCCGCCAGGTCGTCGCCGCTGCGTTGCCCGGCGAACACCGCGTCGGGCACCCGCGCAGCCAGCTCGGCGCGCATCGGCCCGTCACCGACGAGCACCAGCCGCGCGCGCGGCTGCACCGCCTTCACGGCCTCATACGCGGCCAGCACGACGCCGAGGTTCTTCTCCGGTGCAAGCCGGCCGACATAGCCCATCACGAGGTCGTCGGGTCCCGCGCCCCAACTCTCGCGCATCGCGGCGCTGCGTCGCGCCGGATCGAAGCGTTGCGCATCGACACCACGTCCCACCACCGTCAGCCGCTCGAAGCCGCGCTCGGCCAGCAGCACGCGCATCGCCTCGGTGGGCACCATGGTGGCGTCGCAGCGGTTATGAAACTTGCGTAGATAGCCCATGATGGGCTTGGACAGCAGGCCCAGGCGGTAATGCTTGCCGTAGGCGTGGAAGTTGGTGCGGTAGTCCGACGTGACGGGCAGCGAAAGGTGTTGCGCGGCCTGCAGGGCCGACCAGCCCAGCGGCCCTTCGGTGGCGATGTGAACCACGTCGGGGCGGCGCAGCGACCACAGCTTCACCAGCGCACGCTTGCTGGGCACGCCCATTCGCAGGTTGGGGTACAGCGGCACGGGCAGACCCTTGGTCAGCACCTCATCGACCTCGGGCCGGAGCGCGCCGGCCTGCACCGCCATCCGGGCCGGCTGGCGCGGGCGGATCAGCTGCACGTCGTGGTTGCGACGGTTCAGACCGTCGACGACGCGGGCCATGGACATCGCGACGCCGTTGACCTCGGGCGGATAGGTTTCCGTCACCACGGCAAGCCGGCGCGAGTGGCGCGGCGCGAGCAGGTCGTCGACCAGGATGTCGTCGGTGTCAGTTGCGGTGTTCATGCAGAGATGGTCACGACTGCGTGCAACAGAACGATGACAGCGGAGCCGTCACGCCGATTTCACGCAAGCACCCCACCATCCGCCCCGCTTGCCACCCAAACACAAGGACGGGACGTGAACGAGTTCTTCCAAACCCTGAAGATCCAGCGCTGGGACGACCACCGCTACTACCACCACAGCCGCATCAACCAGAGCCTGCACCTGATCAGCGCCTTGAGTTTCCTGGTGGCCTACGGCATGGTGTTCGTGAACCCTGCCTGGGCCGCGCTGCTGGCCTGGTGCGTGTCGATGACGACGCGCCAGGCCGGTCATTTCTTCTTCGAGCCGCGCGGCTACGACGAGGTCAACCAGGCCACCGACGAGCACAAGGAAGAGATCAAGGTGGGCTACAACATCCGCCGCAAGATCGTGCTGCTGGCGGTATGGGTCGCCCTGCCGGCCGTGCTGTGGCTGGCACCGTCGCTGGGCGGCCTGATCGAGCCGGCCGTGGGCCTGCAGGCCTATCTGGAGGACGTGGGCATGGCCTGGTTCTGCCTCGGTGTCGTGGGCCTGTTCTTCCGCGTCGGCCAGCTGTGGGCGACCCAGGGCGCGATGCAGGCCTTCGCCTGGATGACCAAGATCCTGACCGACCCGATCCACGACGTCTACCTGTACCACAAGGCACCGCTGTATCTGCTGCGCGGCGAGCTGATCGACCCCATGCACCACATCGGCGGCGAAGCCCGCTGAAGCTGTCGCCACCGCAGCGAGAAAGGGCCCGCGTCGCGGGCCCTTTCTGCGTGGCGCACGCGCATGGCGGGGCGAGCGCCGGACCGCTCCGGGGGCCGGATCACGGCGACGTGCTCGCCGCCCCCTGAGGACCGACCAGCCTTGCCCGCTTGCGGCAGGGCCGGGCTGGACGAGGACTCAAAACTTTCTGGCCAACATCTCGCGGAAGACGCCGCGGCGTATGGCCTTGGCGGTCAGCTCCGGCGCCGTCCACCACCAGCCGTCGGCGCGCATCTCATCGCAGGCGGCGACGAAGCGGTCCATGACCTCGGCAAACTCGGCGTCGCCGTAGTTGAGGCTGAAGATCAGCCGCCCCGTACCCACCCAGCTCAGCGCCAGGCCCTGCTTGCGCAGGTAGAACTGCAGCATCCAGTGGTAGCGGCCGGGCTGGTCGTACATCACCGTCCAGATCGTCGACAGGCTGGCCATGCGCACCGGCGCACCTGCCGCCTTGAGGCGGGCATTGAACTGCGCGCAGCGGGCATTCCAGCGCTCGTCCAGGCCGTCGTAGAGCGCCTGCACCTCGGGGCGCTCCATCCGCTTCAGGAAGGACGCCATCGCGGCGACGACGTAAGGATGGGCGTTGAACGTGCCACGGGCGAAGCAGATGTCGGCCGGGCGGTCCTCGCGGTAGCGAGTCATCAGCGCGCGGCTGCCGCACACCACACCCACCGGCAGGCCGCCACCCAGCGTCTTGCCGTAGGTAACGAGGTCGGCCTTGACTCCGAAGTATTCCTGCGCACCGCCGGGCGCGAGGCGGAAGCCGACGAAGACCTCGTCGAAGATCAGCACGATGCCGCGCGCGCTGCAGACCTCGCGCAGCTTCTGCAGCCATGCTGCGTAGGCCTCGCGGTCGTAGCCGGCGCGACGGCTGCCGTCGATCAGCGCGGAGTCACCAGGCGCGTTCGCGTTGGGGTGCAGGGCCTGCAGTGGGTTGACCAGCACGCAGGCAATGTCTCGGCGCGTGGCCAGCACCTTCAGCGAGCGCTCGGCCATGTCCTGCAGCGTGAAGGTGTCGCGCGGCGGCAGCGGGTTGCCGGGGCCGGGCTGCACGTCCTCCCACCAGCCGTGATAGGCGCCAGCGAAGCGCACCAGGCGCTTCTTCCTGGTGTGATAGCGCGCCAGCCGCACGGCCTGCATGACGGCCTCGGTGCCGGACATGTGGAAGCTGACCTCTTCCTGGCCGGAGATGGCCTTCAGCCGCGCGAGCACGTCCAGCACGCAGGGGTGGTATGCGCCCAGCACCGGACCCAGATCGCGCGTCGTCGCGACGGCCTCGTCGATGCAGGCCTTGTAGGCGTCATAGCCCAGCAGGTTGACACCGTACGAGCCTGTCAGGTCGTAGAAGCGGTTGCCGTCCAGATCCTCGACCTGTACGCCCTCGCTGTGCCGCAGGAAGGCGCCCACCTTCAGGTGCTCGCGCAGCACCGGGCTGAACTGGAAGGGCACGCGGTAGCGGCCAGTGAAGCGCAGGTCGGAGATCGTTTCGCGCGCCGCCTCTGTGGCGGCCAGCGTCTTGGCGAAGCGGGCGTCGAACTCAGCCCCCAGGCGCACCAGCGCGGCGCGGCGCTCGCTGGCGACGTCGGCCGGCGCACCGTCGGCGGCGAAGAACTGCGCATCGTCATAGGCATAGCCCGGCACCCAGCGCGCCAGCCGCTTGGCCATGCGCGAATGGCCGGCCAGTGAGCGGTGCTTGGCGCGCGACAGCTGCAGCCTCTGCCTGGCCGCGGGCAGGAGGGCCAGCACGCCGAGGGCCAGGGCCGAAAGGGTCAGGGATTCGTCCATCGGTTCTTCCGGAAATTCACGAAGGTTTCAGATGTAGCTGCGACGCTTGACAGCGGAATGAATGACAAAACCATGACCACCGCCCGGGGCCGCATCCAGCGCCTCTTCGCCCAGGAAGACTTGAACTTCCTGCTGACCAACCGCGTACCGCGCATTGCGCTGACGAAGGCGATGGGGCGCTTCTCGCGCATCGAAAGCCCGTGGCTGACGAGGCTGTCCATCGCCGTCTGGCGGCTGTTCACACCGCTGGATCTCAGCGAGGCCAGGCACCAGTCCTTCCGCTCGCTGAAGGACTGCTTCACGCGCGAGCTCAAGCCCGGCGCTCGGGTATTCGACGCCCGGCCCGACGTGGTGTGCAGCCCCAGTGACGGCATCGTCGGCGCCTGCGGCTCCGTGCAGCAGGGCCAGGTCTACCAGGCCAAGGGCTTCCCGTACTCGACGGCGGAACTGTTCGGCCCGACGCAGGACGCCAGCGCCTTCGAGGGCGGCCGATTCGTCACGCTGCGCCTCACGTCGGCGATGTACCACCGCTTCCACGCCCCGGCGGACGGTACGGTGGAGCACGTGACCTACCTCAGCGGCGACACCTGGAATGTGAATCCGGTGGCGCTGAAGCGCGTGGAGCGGCTGTTCTGCCGCAACGAGCGCGCCGTGGTGCGCATGACGCTGGCCAGCGGCCATGCGATCGCGCTGGTGCCGGTGGCGGCCATCCTGGTGGCCAGCATCCGCCTGCATTTCCTCGACGTGCTGCTGCACCTGGGCCGCCGCGGCGCCCATGAGATGCCATGCTCCGCGCCTCATCTCAAGGGCCAGGAGATGGGCTGGTTCGAGCATGGCTCCACCATCATCGTCTTCGTGCCACAGGGCTTCGAGCTGGCCGAGGGCATTGCGCCCGGCGCGCAGCTCCGCGCCGGCCAGGCGCTGCTCAGGCGGGTCGACTGACCCGGTCCGGCGCGGCGACCTTCGCGACGGCCGGCACCGGCAGGCCCACCGGCGCCGGTTTCGACTTGGGCGCCGGCAGCATGCCGGGCAGCGCAGCCTGGTCGCCACGGTCGATGATCTCCAGCCGGCCGTCGAAATGCTCAACCAGGGCCGTCAGGCTCTCCACCCAGTCGCCGTCGTTGCAGTACAGCACGCCGTCGATCTCGCGGATCTCGGCATGGTGGATATGGCCGCAGACGACGCCCTGCGCACCGCGCTTCTTCGCCTCGCGCGCGACGGCATTCTCGAATTCGTTGATGTAGCTGACCGCGCGCTTGACCTTGTGCTTCAAGTAGCGCGACAGGCTCCAGTACGGCAGGCCACATTTGGCGCGGATGCGGTTGAACCAGCGGTTGACCTTGAGCGTGAACTCGTAGGCCAGGTCGCCCGCAATAGCCAGCCAGCGCGCGCACTGGATGACGCCGTCGTACAGGTCGCCATGCGTGACCCACAGCCGCTTGCCGTCGGCTGTCACGTGGATGGCCTCTTCCATCACGTCCACGCCGCCGAAGTTGTGCATCAGGTATTTGCGCGCGAACTCGTCGTGGTTGCCGGGGATGAAGATGACGCGCGTGCCCTTGCGCGCCTTGCGCAGCAGCTTCTGCACCACGTCGTTGTGCGCCTGCGGCCAGTACCAGGAGCGCCGCAGCTGCCAGCCGTCGATGATGTCGCCGACGAGGTAGAGGGTCTCGCATTCCACGTCGCGCAGAAAGTCGAGCAGAGCCCGCGCCTGGCAACCGGGCGTGCCCAGGTGCAGGTCGGAGATCCAGACGGTGCGCACCGACAGCATGGGTGCGTCGGCGGCAGGGTCAACGGCAGCGGCGTTGGGGTCTTGCTTCGTCGGCATGGCGGGCATGCTGCCCGCCCGTCGTGACGCGGCCGTGAACGTCCGATCTGGCTAGCGCCGATAGGGGTCCGAGAAGCCAAGGCCTGCGAGGATCTCGGTCTCGCGAGCCTCCATGCACTCGGCCTCGTCGTCCACCTCGTGGTCGTAGCCCTGCGCGTGCAGCGTGCCGTGCACCAGCATGTGGGCGTAGTGGTCCAGCAACGGGATACCCATTTCGGCGGCCTCGCGCTCGACGACCTCGGCGCAGATGACCAGATCGGCGCCCACCACGGGCTCGTGGCTGTAGTCGAAGGTCAGCACATTGGTGGCGTAGTCCTTGCCGCGGTATTCGCTGTTCAGCGCGCGGCCCTCCTCGGCGCCGACGATGCGCACGGCGATCTCGCCGGGCAGTTCCAGCGCGGCGCGGATGAAGCGCGCCACCTTGTGACGCGGCAGCAGCGCGCGGTGGCGCGGGTCGGCGAATTGCAACGACAGGCTCAGTTCGGGTCGGGTGCTCATGCTTCGCGTCCTTCGCGCTTGGCGCGCGCCTCGTAGGCCTCGACGATGCGGGCCACCAGCGGATGGCGCACGACGTCCGCGCTGGTGAAGCGCGTCATCGCGATGCCCTTGACCTTGGCCAGCACGCGCTCGGCGTCGACAAGGCCTGACTGCACGCCACGCGGCAGGTCGATCTGGCTGGTGTCGCCGGTGACGACGCAGCGGCTGCCGAAACCGATGCGAGTCAGGAACATCTTCATCTGTTCTGGCGTCGTGTTCTGCGCCTCGTCGAGGATGACAAAGGCATGGTTGAGCGTGCGGCCGCGCATGAAGGCCAGCGGCGCGACCTCCAGTTGGCCCTTCTCGAAGGCCTTGGTGACGCGGTCGAAGCCGAGCAGGTCGTAGAGCGCGTCATAGAGCGGACGCAGATAGGGGTCGACCTTCTGCGTCAGGTCACCGGGCAGAAAACCCAGGCGCTCGCCGGCCTCGACGGCGGGACGGGTCAGGATGATGCGCTGCACGGTGGAGCGCTCCAGCGCGTCGACGGCGCAGGCGACGGCCAGGAAGGTCTTGCCGGTGCCCGCCGGCCCCAGGCCGAAGGTGATGTCGTGCGAGAGGATCTGCCGCAGGTACTGGTGCTGGCGTGGCGTGCGGGCCGACAGGTCGGCGCGCCGGGTGCGCAGCACCAGCGGGCCTTCCTCACCGGCCGGGGCTGCGGCGCCGCCCTCCCCCCGGGCCTCGACGAGGGCCAACTGCAGCGTTTCTGCCGGCAGCGGCCGGCGGGCGCGTTCGTAGAGGGCCTCGAGCAGGCTCCTGGCCCGCTCGGCCGCGGCCTTGGGGCCGTCAACGCGGAACTCGGCGTCGCGCCGGCTCAGCTTGACGCCGAGCGCGGCCTCGACCTCGCGCAGGTGAACGTCCAGGCTGCCGCAGACGCGGGCCAGGCGGGTGTTGTCGGCGGGTTCCAGGGCGAAGCGCAGGATCACGATGAGGCTAAAAAAGAGTGGACGCGGATTGTCGCCGCCTCCCGATCGCTGGTGCATTCCCCGGCCCGCAGGCGGCGGGCGCTCCCGCACAATGCCGCCCCATGACATCTTCGATCGCGCCGAGGGCCGCAATGGCTCGGCGCCCGCCCCCTTCTTTCCTGCTCGCCCTGGCCCTGCTCTGCCCCGTCGCGGCCCAGGCCCAGGCGCCGACCACGGGCCTGTACTGGGCGGCCACGCTGCACGCCTGGGTGGCCGCCATGCTGGCGCTGATGGCCACCGTCGTAGGCCTGGTCTCGGGCCTGCATCCCCGCGAGCGCCCGGCCAGCTTCCTCGTCGGCATGATGCTGAGCTGGGTCGTGTTGCGCGCCGCCGCCGCGCCGAGCGCGGCCGGCCTGAGGCCGTTGCTGATGACGCTGCTGGTGCTGTGCGGCGTGCAATACCTGCTGCGACAGATGAACTGGAAGCGTGGCTGGATAGACCATGCGCTGCTGATCCAATGCCTGGTCGTCCCCGCCAGCCTGCTGTGGACGGGCGGCCAGGTCGGCATCCTCGGTACGGTCTGGCATGCGGTACTGAGCCTGGAGCTGGTCGCCGCGATGGGCTGGGCGCTGTGGCTGCGCCGCCCGCAGGTCGGCGCCGACGAGGCCCAGCCGCGCGACTTCGGCCTGATGGCCGTGCTGCTGCTGCCGACCATGGCGGCCCTGGTCGCCGAGATGCTGCTGGCTGCCACCAGCGAATCGCTGTGGTGGACGGCCTCGCCGTGGCTGGGCCTGATGCTGCCCCTGCTGATGCTGGCCCTTGGCCTGCAACTCGTTAGCAGCGTCGCGCATGCCCGGGTCGACGCCGAGAAGCGGATCGCGGCCATCGAGCAGCGCACGGCGGAACGCATCGCCGAAGTCGAGCGCAGCCACGGCCAGCTCGCCGAGCAGAAGCTGGAGCAGGTCACCGAGCGCGAGCGCAAGCGCATCGCCGCCGACCTGCACGACGACCTGGGCGCCAAGCTGCTGACCATCGTGCACACCAGTGAGTCCGACCGCATCTCCACGCTGGCGCGCGAAGCGCTGGAGGAGATGCGGCTTTCGGTGCGCGGCCTGACCGGCAAGCCGGTGCACCTGATCGACGCGCTGGGCGACTGGCGCGCGGAGGTCGTGTCGCGACTGGGCCAGGCCAACATCCTGGCCGAATGGAAATCGCCCGCCGAGGACGTCGAGCACACGCTGCAGGCCCGCTCCTACGTGCAGACGACGCGCATCCTGCGCGAGTCGGTGAGCAACATCATCAAGCACAGCGGCGCGACGCATGCGACCATTTCCAGCGCCGTGCAGCAGGGCGATTTCATCCTGACCATCCAGGACAACGGCCAGGGCATCCCGTCCGAACTGGACGGCAGGCTGGACAGAGGCCATGGCATGGCGAGCATGAAATCACGCGCCAAGCAAATGCATGGCCAGTGCCTGGTTGAATCCGGCCCTGGCTGGGGTACTGTGATCCGTCTGACGATTCCGCTTTGACCGAGGCTCCCATGAACCACATCCTGCTGCTCGAAGACATCCCCGAGATCCGCGCCTGGCTGAAGGCACTGATCAAGCAGGTGTTCGCCAACGCCCAGATCACCGAATGCTCGCGGGTGCAGGACGCGTTGTCCCTCGTGAACGGACAACGCTTCACGCTGGCGCTGCTGGACCTGGGCCTGCCGGACGGCTCGGGTGTCGAGGTCATCGCTGCGCTGCGCGAGAAGCAGCCCGAAGTGCAGTCGGTCATCGTCACCATCCACGACGACGATGAGCACCTGTTCCCCGCGCTGCAGGCCGGCGCATTCGGCTATCTGCTCAAGGAGCAGTCGCGCGAGCTGCTCGTCGAGCAGTTGCAGCGCATGAGCCAGGGCGAGCCGCCGCTGTCGCCGTCCATCGCGCGCAAGGTCATCGCCTACTTCGCGGCCCAGGCCAAGCCCAGCTCGCAAGCCCTGCTGCACGAGGTGTCGCTGACCGACCGCGAAACCGAGGTGCTGCTGCGCGTGGCCAAGGGCTTCACGTTGCCGGAGATCGGCGTGCAGCTGGGCCTGTCGCGACACACCATCGCAGACTACGTGAAGCAGATCTACCGCAAGCTCAACGTGAGCTCGCGCGCGGAAGCCGCCCTGGAGGCGCAGCGCCTGGGTTTGTTCGGTCGCAACTGAGGCGGGGCCGGCCCGGATAATCCGGGAATGATTGGAAGACTCAGCGGCGTCATCGCCGAAAAGACACCGCCCCAGGTGCTGATCGACGTGGCCGGCGTCGGCTACGAGGTGGACGTGCCCATGAGCACGTTCTTCAACCTGGGCCCGCTCGGCGAACGCGCCGTGCTGCTGACCCACCTGACCGTGCGCGAGGACGCGCACCAGCTGTTCGGCTTCCTTACCCACGAGGAACGCGCCACCTTCCGCCAGCTCATCAAGATCAGCGGCGTCGGCCCCAGGATGGCGCTGGGTCTGCTGTCCGGCCTGTCCGTGTCCGAACTGGCCCAGGCCGTGTCGCGGCAGGAGGCCGGCCGGCTGACCAAGGTGCCGGGCATCGGCAAGAAGACGGCCGAGCGGCTGCTGCTGGAATTAAAGGGCAAGCTCGGCCCCGATCTCGCGCTGCCCGCCGCCGTCGCGAACGACGCCCAAGCCGACATCCTGCAGGCCCTGGTCGCGCTGGGCTACAGCGAGAAGGACGCCGCCGCCGCGCTGAAGGCGCTGCCCCCTGACGTGGGTGTCAGTGAAGGCATCAAGCTGGCGCTGAAGAAGTTGTCATGAGCATACAGACTGACGACTTCGCCCCTGCACCGCGCCTGGTCGGCGCCGCGCCTGAGTCGAGCCGCGAGGAGGCACTGGAGCGCGCGCTGCGGCCCAAGCTGCTGGACGACTACGTGGGCCAGGCCAAGGCCCGCGAGCAGTTGGAGATCTTCATCGGCGCCGCCCGCAAGCGCCGCGAGGCACTGGACCATGTACTGCTGTTCGGCCCGCCGGGCCTGGGCAAGACGACGCTGTCCCACATCATCGCAGCCGAGCTGGGCGTGAACCTGCGCCAGACCTCCGGCCCGGTGCTGGAGAAGCCCAAGGACCTCGCCGCCATCCTGACCGGCCTCGAGAAGAACGACGTCCTCTTCATCGACGAGATCCACCGCCTGAGCCCGGTCGTCGAGGAAATCCTCTACCCGGCGCTGGAGGACTACCAGATCGACATCATGATCGGCGAGGGCCCGGCGGCACGCTCGATCAAGCTGGACCTGCAACCCTTCACGCTTGTGGGTGCGACGACGCGCGCCGGCATGCTGACCAACCCGCTTCGCGATCGTTTCGGCATCGTCGCGCGGCTGGAGTTCTACACGCCGGCCGAGCTGCAACGCATCGTGGTGCGCTCCGCCGGCCTGCTGGGCGCCCCCATAGACGCCGACGGCGCGCTGGAGATCGCCCGGCGCTCGCGCGGCACGCCGCGCATCGCCAACCGGCTGCTGCGCCGCGTGCGCGACTATGCCGAGGTCAAGGGCGACGGCCACATCGTCGCCGGCATCGCCGACAAGGCGCTGGCGATGCTGGATGTCGACCCGCAGGGCTTCGACCTGATGGACCGCAAGTTTCTGGAAGCCGTCGTGCACCGCTTCGATGGCGGGCCGGTCGGGCTGGAAAACGTCGCGGCGGCCATCGGCGAGGAGGCCGGAACCATCGAGGACGTCATCGAGCCCTATCTGATCCAGCAGGGCTTCCTGCAGCGCACGCCGCGGGGGCGGGTCGCGACGCTGGCAGCCTACCGGCACCTGGGCCTCGCGCCGCCCGGCGCCAAGGGCGCGCCCGACCTGTTCGGGGAATGAAGCCGGCGCCCAGAGGCGCGGGCCCATCGGGATAGGGGGAGCCATTGTCGGTTCCGCCCCTTCCACACCACCGGGCATGCGGGTCCGCACCGGGCGGTTCGAGAGCTTGAGGTCATGAGAGCCGGGCGGGCCCAACCGGTCGAAGTAGCCAATGGTCAGCACCGTCTTGAGCAGACCGTCACTGTTTCGCCACCAACTCCGGCTGTTGCCCGCCATCCGCTTCGCTACGGTTCGCGCGGCGCCGCGGGCTTTGCGTTCCCGGTAGATCGTGCTTGCCCCCCCATTGCCTGAGTTGGATGGCCCGCAGGCGATGGCGCAGCCATGCGTGCAGCCTTCGCCAGACTCCTGGGGTTTGCGCCATGCCGAAGTACGCCTTCCAGCCCAGTAGGTAGTCGGCCCTGCAAAATCCGTTTTCTCCATCGAGCCCGCGAACGGCGCTCTCGCTGTGACGGCTGGCGGCGTCGGCGCGTCGGCGTGCGATTCGGCTTAGGCTTGA
>Ga0213878_10000063_pt1 | contig 65616 bp, 54 predicted proteins | sample VelepicoBEBS_R02_FD_161053 | JGI IMG/M metagenome (GOLD analysis project Ga0213878, IMG submission 161053) | Vellozia epidendroides bulk soil microbial communities from rupestrian grasslands, the National Park of Serra do Cipo, Brazil - BS_R02 | ecosystem: Environmental > Terrestrial > Soil >... | reverse complement strand
GGTTGAGCTCGCTCGGCATCGTGGAATGCATTGCCTACACGGCGTCACGTATCAAACGCTGAGCAGGCCGGCAAGGACGCCCACGACTTACCGCTTACGTCCGAGAGTTCGTAAACGCCTAGCGTCCTCAGCCCCTGCGCCGCACCTATGGAGAAGGCAACGACTTACCGCGCGCTCCTCCCTATTCAGAGGCTGGAACTAGCAGCGCCATTGAGCCAGCCTGCGAGACGCTTGCTCGTGGCCTGGGAGCGACCAAGCTATGAACCGCCGAACAGTGCGTCCGCATACGCGGCGTTCAGTGTCCTTGACCAGTTCATGGGGACCAGTTCAATCCATCCCAACGCCTCGCCCTTCGTCTTGGCTGCATACGGCAGGCGCAGTACCGCGGGAATGCCAAGCGCGTCCCACAACTTCTGCAGGCGCTCCCTAGGTCACCCGTTTCGACACTGCGTACGCGACAAGCGTCTTCAGTTCCCTTCGAACCTTTGGAACGAGGCGACGCATTTGAACTTCCTTTGCAATGTTCACCTGCATGGCTGTCCGCGCAACCTCGAGCATGGTCGCTTCCACTTTGTAGGTGCCGCGCGCCTGTAGCCATGACATGACTTCGGCCAAATGCCAGACCGTGACGCTTCCCTCATGCACGGGGGCCGGGAAGGACATCGCATGGCTCACCATGAGCTTGCGCATGTTCTGACGGGTGACACCAACCACTTCGGCGACGTCGGTCAGTCCCACGAAGTCCGGCGCAGCTTCAATGAGCTTGGCGGTCGGAATGGCTTTCTTGACGTCCGCCATTGCACTCAGAAGTGCCGCTTCGGCGCTCTCTGCTTCCCGGACGAACTCAAGCGCGATTCGGCCAGGTTGACCAATGCCCACCAGCGCGTCATCGCAGCCAGCCGCACCTAGCCGCTCCACGAGTTGCTCGTGGTTGGCGTCTTGCTCTGCGAGTTGATATTTGAGCGTGAAGGTGTATTCCACCGGTCAGTCCTTTGCCGCCTCATCGGAGTCGGCTTGCTGTTTCTGATGCGTGGTGCAGTTGTCGACTACGCGCTTGAGCTGGCGAGCATGGTTCCCGAGGTTCTTCGGGGTGCTCCAAACGCTCGTGATGCAGAACTCACCGCAGCGGCACTCCTGGTCGTTGTAGGGGCAATAAATCCGGCCCCAAGCATGCGAACCGCCGACCTCCACACGCCAGTCGTTGTCTTCGGCGCGCTGAAGCGCTTCCTCTACTTCCTTCTTCGGGTGGGTTGCGCGAGCCATTCATATTTCCAGCTTACGAGCCCAGGAATGAGTTGTCAAGTGACAACCCAACAACTCCCGCTGAGTCGTCGAACGGCTTCCAACTCGAGGAGCTGACCGCCTCGATCCGCCTGGCGGTCAAGCTGCCCACGTGATGCCCGCCCGCCCCACTATCACTCGGACTCTGTCTTGAAGGAACCCCATGGACCTGATCCTCTTTCAGCCGGGCGACTCGGGCGTCTTTGCAGGACCGAACAGCTTCTCCCAAGGCGGCAGCCTGATCGACGGCAAGAAGTGGATGGGCGACTCCATCAAGCTGGGCCCGTGCATCGAGCTCGTCTCGGTGCACAACGGCATGAAGCAGCAGGTCACCACCGATGTAAGCACCTCCGCGCGCACCTCGGGCCGGCCCGTCATCACTGAGCTCACCTACGTCAAATACGTCGACAAGACCTCGGTGAAGATGTACGAGTACTGCTTGCGTGCCCAGCCCCTGGGCGTGAGCGACAAGAACCCGCCCTTCCTCTGCATCCTGCGCAACTCGGGCGACAATACCTCCTTAAGTCGCATCTCGATGTCGAAGATGTCTGGCTCTCATGCCGAGCATGGTGATTGCGGTGCAGCGGGCGCTCGGAAGCGCCGGACTCGGTGCGCATTTCCGGGTAGTGGGCACGCATGCGTTGTGCACAACGCCCCCAATGCGCACTCTTGAGGTGTGCGTTGCAATCAGGGCGTGTAAGGCTTCATCCTGATGGGGTGAAGCCGCTGGTCCAAGATTCGCCCACGACAATGAAGTTGAACGATTTGCTGGACTGGGCCGATAGGGCGTACAAGTCCGGCCGCGGAAAGAACAACGGGCACGCGGCGGTGAGGATGTGCCACGGGATTCGAGGGAGGCCCTACACATGCTTACCAAATGGAGCTTCATTGTTCTCGCAGCAGCAGCGCCCATTGCTCATGCGGATTCGACTTGCGCGTGGTCGACTTACGAGTCCAGGCTCATTGCGGCGAGCGACGCCGACCAGGATTCAAGGAAGGAGCTGGGTCGGCTGTTTACAGAATTCATGACTCGCCGGCGTAGCGACGGCATCGCCACCGAACCAGGGCGCCCCGCTGCGACAGAGGATGAGCGAAAGCAGTGGGTCGACGCAAGCAGGAGAATTGCAGCAGCGGCGACAAGCGGGCAACAACTGGTCGTACCGCTGCTGGAGCAATGCGGCTGGCCCGACCGAAATGAGCTTTCGTCCAAAGCCGTCGATGCAGCTTGGTTGATCGTGCAGCACGCGTCGCTCGATATTCAACTGAAGATTGCGCCCATCGCAGATAAGGCCGTCAGTGCGGGCAAGTTGCCGCCCCAGCAATTTGCCCTGCTCGTCGATCGCATTCGGATGCGCCAAGGGCAGCCTCAGCGATATGGGAGTCAACTCTTCACAACCGTGGACGGCAATATCGAGAAAGCCATCTTGTACAAGGTCGAGGACGAGGAAAATCTGGACACGCGACGTGCATCCGTTGGGCTTCCCCCCATATGTGACTACATACGCGGCTTTACGGAATACAAGGCCGGCGATGTGTACGCCCGTTGCAAATGATGCCGGCGATATCGGAGTCGCCCCGGAGAAGCCCCTGCCGCTCAATCCGTTGATAACCATCAAGAGGCCACACTCGACAAGACGCTAGGGTGACGGCCATGTCTCGCCCCCCTGCCCCCGCCCTGCTCCTCGCCTGCGCGCTGCTCGCCCTGGCACCTTGGGTGGAAGCCGCCCCGGCGGCTCGTGCGCCAGCCAAGACCCAGCCCGCCAGCTTCGCCGAGGCCTACCAGCGCGGCGCGGCCTGGAGCGTGGGGGTCTACATGTTCGTAGCCGGCGAGGAGGACCCACGCGTCGGCGCGGGCTTCTTCGTCGACGACAGGGGCGGCATCGCGACCGCAGCCCATCTGCTTGGCGATACGCCGCAGATCCTTGTGGCCCTGCCCGACAAGCGGCTGATCGCCGCCCGGGTGGAGGGCGTGGACGCGTCGACGGACATCGCGTTGCTGCGCGTCGACACCCCACCACCCATGCGCCCCGTCTTCACGCGCCCCGGCAGCCTGCGCGTGGGCGACTGGGTGATGGCCATCGGCGAACCCTTCGGCCTCGAGCATTCGGTGTCGGCCGGCATCGTCAGCGGCAAGGACCGCCATTTCGGCGACGACGGCGAGCTGATGTTCATCCAGAGCGACGTGGCCCTGAACCCGGGCAACTCCGGCGGCCCGCTGCTGGATGCCGGCGGTGCCATCGCGGGCATGAATGCCCGCACCATCGTCGGCCCCGCGGGCACGCCCGGTGCCAGCCTGGCCATTCCCATCGACATCGTCCTGCAGATCGTCGGCGAACTGCGCCAGGACGGCCGCGCCCCCGCCCGCCCGCGCCTGGGCGCCCAGTTCGACAACGTGCCGCCGCTGACGGCCTGGGCTGCCGGGCGCCGCGAGACCACCGGCGCCGTCATCCTGTCAGTAACACGCGGCAGCTTGGCGGAGCGGCTGCAGCTGCGCGCCGGCGACATCGTCACCGCGATGAACGACCGCGCCATCGGCGGCAGCGCCGACCTAGTCAATGCGCTGCTGGCCTGGCGCGCGGTGGCGGACACGCGCTTTGTTGTGCTGCGCGCCGGCAAGGAGCTGGTGCTGGCACTGGACTGACGCCCAGCGGGCGCTTTCAAGCAGCAAGCGCCGCCGGACGCACGCCCCAGCCACTACGATGCCGCCCCTGGACAGAATTGAGGGGCAGGGATGCTGCGGATGGATTTCGCTGAGGTGCGCGCGTGGGCGTGAAGCTGCTCGTGGGCCTGGTCTGGCTGCTGAGCTGGCTGCCGTTCCGCGCCATCTCGGCGCTGGGCTGGGCGGTCGGCAGCGTGATCGCGGTCCTGCCGACCTCGCGCCGCCACATCGGCGAGGTCAACCTGCGCCTGTGCCTGCCGGAACTCAGCGACGGCGAGCGCCGCCGCCTGCTGCGCCGGCATTTCGTCGCCATGGTGCAGATGCTGCTGGAATACGGCTACGGCTGGTTTGCCTCGCGCGAGCGGCTCAAGCGCCTGGTACGTATCCAGGGACTGGAGCACCTGCGCGCGCTGGAGGGGCGCAACGTCATCCTGATGATGCCGCACTTTACCGGGCTGGACCTGGCCGGCCTGCGCGTGTCGCTGGAAACGCCGCTGGTCAGCATCTACTCGGTGCAGAAAGACCCCTGGCTGGACGCCTTCTTCCGCGCCCGGCGGCTGCGCTTCGGCACCGGCATCATCTTCTCGCGCCAGCAGGGCACGCGACCCACGCTGCGGGCGCTGAAGGACGGCTACCGCCTCTACTATCTGCCCGACCAGGACTTCGGCCACCGCGACTCGGTCTTCGTGCCCTTCTTCGGCGTCAGCACGGCGACGATTGGCGGGCTGTCGCGCATGGCGGCCGTCACCCAGGCCGCGGTGCTGCCCTGCTACCCGCGGCGCGAGGCGGACGGCTACACGCTGGTCATCGAGCCGGCGCTGGACAATTTCCCCACCGACGACATCGTGGCCGACGCCACCCGCATGAACGCCGTCATCGAAGCCCAGGCGCGTCGACAATTGCACCAGTACTTCTGGTTGCACAAGCGCTTCAAGTCGCGCCCGCCGGGCGAGGCTGACTTCTACGCCCGGCCCTGAATCCATGAACCACGACATCCCCTACATCAAGCTCGCCATCGTGGCGGTCTTCGTGGCAAGCACGGTCTACGTGCACTTCCGCGGCCGCGTGCGGCTGCGCTTCTTCCGCCAGTTGATGGACCACTCCACCTTCATGGCGCCCATCAACTGCCTGATGTACCTGTTCTCCAAGCTGCCGGCCAAGCCCTATCTGCCGGTGGCTGGTTTTCCCGAGCTGAAGCTGCTGCAGGAGCACTGGCAGGACATCCGCGCCGAGGCCTTTCAACTGGCCGAGGCGGGCGAGATCAAGAAGAGCGACAAGTACAACGACGCCGGCTTCAACAGCTTCTTCAAGACCGGCTGGACGCGCTTTCACCTGAAGTGGTACGGCGACGCCCACCCATCGGCGCGCGAGCTCTGCCCCGTGACGACGGCGCTGCTGCAGCGCATCCCGACGGTGAAGGCGGCCATGTTCGCGGCCCTGCCGCCGGGTGGCCGCCTCGTCACGCACCGCGATCCCTTCGCGGGCTCGGTGCGCTACCACCTGGGCCTGGTCACGCCCAACGACGACCGCTGCTACATCTCGGTCGACGGCGAGCGCTACTCCTGGCGCGACGGCCAGGGCGTCATCTTCGACGAGACCTATCTGCACTACGCCGAGAACCAGTCGGACCAGATGCGCATCATCCTGTTCTGCGACGTCGAGCGGCCGCTGAACAACCCGGTGGCCCGCTGGTTCAACCATTTCATCAGCCACACGCTGATCCGCGCGGCCGCCGCGCCCAACTCCGACACCGACAAGACGGGCGGCATCAACAAGGCCTTTGCCTACGTGCAGCAGGTGCGCCTGTTCGGCAAGCGCATCAAGGCCAGGAGTCGCTTCGCCTACTACGGCCTGCAGTGGCTGATCTTCGGCGGCCTGCTGCTCTGGTGGCTGCTGGGCTGAGCGCCCTCGCCTCCAATCCATGCCACGCCCCCGTGGCAACCCTGAATGACGAACGGGACGCCCCGCCACGGGCGCTAACCTGGGCCGCTTGACCTCGACACCCCCCTCTCCATGCACCGACTGAAAGCCCTCCCCGCCCTCCTCCTGGCCGCCACGCTGTCGGCTCAAGCCCAGGAGGCCCCCAGCAAGGCGCCGGCCTGGAACGTCAACGCCCCGCCGGGCGTCCCCAAGACGGCCAACATCGACGTCAGGACAGGCACCTGGATGAGCGTGGACGTCAGCCCGGACGGCAAGACCCTGGTCTTCGACCTGCTGGGCGACCTCTACACGCTGCCCATCGGGGGCGGCGAGGCCAAGGCACTGACCCATTCCATCGCCTGGGAGCAGCAGGCCCGCTTCTCGCCGGATGGCAAGCAGATCGCCTTCCTCAGCGATGCCGGCGGCGGCGACAACCTGTGGGTCATGAATGTGGACGGCAGCAACGCCCGCGCCGTCACCAAGGAAGACTTCCGGCTGCTGAACAACCCGGTCTGGCACCCGAACGGGCGCTACCTGCTGGCGCGCAAGCACTACACCGGCACCCGCAGCGCGGGCTCGGGCGAGATCTGGCTGTACGCGGTGGATGCCGACGCGGCCAAGAACAAGGGCGTGCAGCTCAACGAGAAGCCCAACTGGCAGAAGGACCTGGGCGAGCCCGCGGTGTCGCCCGACGGCAAGTACCTGTACTACAGCCAGGACACGACGCCCGGCCGCGTGTTCGAGTACAACAAGGACGGCAACGGCGAGATCTACAAGATCTTCCGCCAGGATCTGACGGACGGCTCCGTCGAGCCCTTCGTGCAAGGCCCCGGCGGCGCAGTGCGGCCCACGCCCTCGCCCGACGGCAAGTACCTCGCCTTCGTGCGCCGCGTGCGCAACCAGAGCACGCTGTTCCTGAAGGACCTGAGCACCGGCGTCGAGCGTCCGGCCTGGAGCGGCCTGTCTCGCGACCTGCAGGAGATCTGGGCCATGTGGGGCGTCTACCCCAGCTTCGCGTGGATGCCCGGCTCCAAGGAGATCGTCGTCTGGGCGGAAGGCAAGATCTGGCGCGTTGATCCCTTCAAGGGCGCGGCCGTCGAGATCCCCTTCCATGTGAAGGACACACGCGAGCTGCGCGAGCCCATCCGCCAGGCCCAGGTCGTCGCGCCGGACAAGTTTGCCGTGCACCAACTGCGCGGCGCCCAGGTGTCGCCGGACGGCCAGCGCGTCGTCTACTCGGCGTTGGGCTCGCTGTACATCAAGGCCCTGCCCAACGGCACGCCGACCCGCCTGACCAAGCAGAACGAGGCCTTCGAGTTCGCGCCCAGCTGGTCGCGCGACGGCAAGAGCCTGGTCTACGCCACCTGGCGCGATGACACCCAGGGCAGCATCCGCCGACTGGACATCGCCTCCGGCAAGGAGACCGTCCTCGTCAAGGAGCCGGGCAAGTACCTGGAACCGCGGCTGTCGCCGGACGGCAGGCAGCTGGTCTACCGCAAGGTCAAGGGCGGCGGCCTGACCAGCCCCTGGCACAGCCTGGACACCGGCCTCTACCTCGCCGCGGCCGATGGCTCCGGCAAGGCCGAGCGCATCAGCAAGGATGGCAGCGCGCCGCAGTTCGGCGCCTCAAGCGACGAGGTCTTCTACACCCGGACCAGCAGCATCAGCGAGGTCGAGCAGCGTTTCGCGCTGATGCGCCTGAACCTGCGCGACCGCAGCGAGACCGAGGTCGCGCGCAGCGACGCGGCCGCCGAATACAGCGTCTCGCCCGACGGCCAGTGGCTGGGCTTCGTCGAGCGCTTCCACGCCTATGTGACGCCGCTGCCCAGCGTGCAGGGCCAGGCCGGCAAGACCCTCACCGTGGGTGCCAAGATGGATGCACTGCCGGTGCGCCAGCTTGACGTCAACGCCGGCTCGGCGCTGCACTGGAGCGGCGACGGCAAGCAGTTGCATTTCACGCTCGGCGACGAACTGTTCACGGCCAGCGCCGAAGGCAAGGACAAGGCGACGTCGCGCAAGATCGGCTTCGAGCAGGCCAGCGACAAGCCCAGCGGCAAGGTCGCGCTGACGGGCGCACGCATCGTCACGATGAAGGGCGATGAGGTCATCGAGGGCGGCACGATCGTCGTCGACGGCAACCGCATCGTCGCCGTCGGCAAGGACATCGCCGTGCCCGCCGACGCCAAGCGCATCGACGCCAGCGGCAAGACCATCGTGCCAGGCTTCATCGACGCCCACTGGCATGGCGCGATGAACGACGCCGGCCTGATCCCGCAGCAGAGCTGGATCAATCTCGCCTCGCTGGCCTTCGGCGTGACGACGCTGCACGACCCGTCCAACAACAACGCCGCCATCTTCACGCAGAGCGAGATGCAGCGCGCTGGCGTCGTGGTGGGCCCGCGCATCTACTCGACCGGCACCATCCTCTACGGCGCGCGCACGCCGTTCTACTCCAACGTCAACAGCCTGGACGACGCGCTGACCCACCTGAACCGCCAGAAGGCCGAGGGCGCCATCAGCGTGAAGAGCTACCAGCAGCCGCGCCGCGACCAGCGCCAGCAGGTGCTGGAGGCGGCGCGCCAGACGCAGATGATGGTGGTGCCCGAGGGCGGCTCGCTGTTCCAGAACAACATGAGCATGGTGGTCGACGGCCACACGACGGTGGAGCATTCGCTGCCGCTGGCGGACGTGTGGGACGACGTCAAGCAGTTGTGGGGCCAGACGGCGGTGGGCTACACGCCGACACTGAACGTGGGCTACGGCGGCCTGGACGGCGAGCATTACTGGTACGCCCGCACCGAGGTCTGGAAGCACCCGCTGCTGAGCCGCTACGTGCCGCGCACCGTCCTGGAGCCGCGCTCCGTACGCCGCGAGACGGCGCCCGAGGAGGACTTCAACATCCTGAAGGTGGCCCGCACGGCCACCGCGCTGTCGCGCGCCGGTGTCAACACCTCCATCGGTGCCCATGGCCAGCGCGAGGGCCTGGGCGCGCATTGGGAGATGTGGATGTTCGTGCTGGGCGGCATGACGCCGCACGAGGCGCTGCGCACCGCGACCATCAACCCGGCGCGCAACTTCGGCTTCGACAAGGACCTCGGCTCCATCGAGCCCGGCAAGCTGGCCGACCTCGTCGTCATCGCCGGCAACCCGCTGGCCGACATCCGCCAGAGCGACCGCGTCGCCCAGGTGATGCAGAACGGCCGACTGTTCGACGCGATGACGATGAACCAGCTCGCGCCGGTCGCCAAGACGCGCAAGCCGCTGTTCTTCGAAGGCGCCGACGGCCAGACCATGCCCATCGACAGCGAGGCGCTGGAATCCAGCCATCTGGGCGACTGAGTCGACCACCCAAGCTGGCTAGAATGCCGGCTGTCAGGAGAGCGCTCCGAGCTTTTTGGGAGCCGCCGAAGGCGCAGGGTGGCATCACTCGAACGCTCAGGCAAAAGGACTGACAAAACGCCGTCGGTGGCTGACACTGGCGGCGTTCCTCACTGGAGAGAGGCCGGCCCCCGAGCCGGCCCACCGAAGGGGCAAGCGAGCGCGGGACTGCCAACCGCCTTGTCAATCTCTCAGGTACCAGGGACAGCGAGGACATCCAAACCCGAAATCCCCTCGGAGCCCCTGATGTCCTCCCTGCTGCAAACGCCTCTCCACGCCCTTCATGTCGAACTCGGCGCCAAGATGGTGCCCTTCGCCGGCTACGACATGCCGGTGCAATACCCCAGCGGCGTGATGGCCGAGCACAAGCACACGCGCGCCGCCGCGGGGCTGTTCGACGTGTCCCACATGGGCCAGGTGCGCCTCGTCGGTGCCGATGCCGCCGCCGCGCTGGAAACCCTGGTGCCGGTGGACATCGTCGACCTGGGCGTCTTCAAGCAGCGCTATGCCCTGTTCACGAACGACCAGGGCGGCCTGCTGGACGACTTGATGGTCTGCAGGCGCCCGGACGACCTGTTCGTGGTGGTGAACGCCGGCTGCAAGGAGCAGGACATTGCTCACATGCAAAAGCACATCGGCGCGCGCTGCGAGGTCATCCCGGTGCCCGAGCGTGCGCTGCTGGCGCTGCAAGGCCCCGAGGCCGTGACCGTGCTGAGCCGCCTGAACCCCGGGGTCGCGCAGCTGACCTTCATGACCGGCGGCTTCTTCCAGCTGGACGGCATCGACACCTTCCTGACCCGCTCGGGCTACACCGGCGAGGACGGTTTCGAGATCTCCGTGCACCAGGACGATGCCGTCGCGCTGGCGCGCAAGCTGATGAGCCATGCCGAGGTCAAGCCCATCGGCCTGGGTGCGCGCGACTCGCTGCGCCTGGAAGCCGGCCTGTGCCTGTACGGCCACGACATCAACCAGACGACCACGCCGGTCGCCGCCTCCATCACCTGGGCCATCCAGAAGGTCCGCCGTGCCGGCGGCGCCCGCGCCGGCGGCTACCCGGGCGCCGCGGTCATCGAGGCCCAGCTCGCCAACGGCGCCGCCCGCAAGCGTGTGGGCCTGGTCGGCAAGGAGCGCATGCCCGTGCGCGAAGGCGCCAAGATCGTTGCCGCCGACGGCACCGAGATCGGCGTCGTCACCAGTGGCACGCTGGGCCCCACGGTCAACCAGCCGGTCGCCCTCGCCTACCTGGCCAAGGAACACACGGCCGTCGGCACCGAAGTCTTCGCCGTCGTGCGCGACAAGCGCACGCCCATGGTCGTGTCCGCGACGCCTTTCACGCCCAACCGCTACTACCGCGGCTGAGTCGCGATGTACCAGCCCAGCTATCACGCGCCGCCTGGCCCCGAGGCCATGCTCGACCTCGTCGCCGCCACCGCGCTGGCGACGATGGTCACCGTCGTGGATGGCTCGGCCGTGATCGACCACCTGCCCTTCGTGCTGGATCGCCGGCGCGGCCCGCTGGGTACGTTGGAGGCCCATGTGGCGAGCGCCAACCCCGTCTGGCAACACCTCGAAGCCGGCGCGCCGGTGACCGTCGTGTTCCAGGGCCCGGCCCATTACCTGTCGCCGGCCTGGTACCCGACCAAGCAGGCCACCGGACGGGTGGTGCCCACCTGGAACTATCTCGCCGTGCATGCCCGCGGCACCGCCCGCCTCGTGCGCGACGCCGAGCGGCTGCTGCCCATGCTGGAACGTCTCATCGCCGCCAACGAGGGCCCGCTGCACGGCGGCGACCACTGGAAGGCCGCCGACGCGCCCGCCGGCTACCTGGCGCCCATGCTCAAGGCCATCGTCGGCTTCGAGATCGAGATCGCCGGCCTCGATGGCCGCTGGAAGCTCGCCCAGGACGAAGCACTGCCGGACCGCCACGGCGCCGTGAGCGGCCTGCAAAGCCTGGGTGACCCGCGCGCCCGGGCCATGGGCGACCTGATTCAATCCACCCTTCCCTGACCCCGAATCCCACCCAAGGAGCAATCCATGAGCATCAAGTACACCCCCGACCACGAATGGCTTGACGTGCACGGCGACGGCACCGCCACCGTCGGCATCACCGTCCACGCGCAGGACGCGCTGGGCGACGTGGTCTTCGTGGACCTGCCCGAAGTGGGCAAGACCTATGCCGAGAAGGAAGTCGCCGGCGTCGTCGAGTCCGTGAAGGCCGCGGCCGACGTCTACATGCCGGTCGACGGCGAGATCACCGAGGTCAACGAAGCCCTGCGCGACGACCCGGCGCTGGCCAACACCGACCCGCTGAAGGCCGGCTGGTTCTTCAAGGTCAAGCTGAGCAACCCCGCCCAGCTGGACGCGCTGATGGACGCCACCGCCTACGACGCGCTGCTGAAGACGCTCTGATCCTCGCCCTGTAATTCCTCGAAGTAGACCCGCCATGCCGACGCCGCTCTCTCAACTCGAAGACGCCTCCGAATTCCACGCCCGCCACATCGGGCCGGATGCCGTCGATGAATCCCTGATGTGCGCCGCCGTCGGCGTGGCCAGCCGGTCCGCGCTGATTGACGCGGTCGTGCCCAAGGCCATCCGCCGCTCGCAAGGCATGAAGCTGCCCGCGCCCATCACCGAGGCGGGCGCGCTGGCCGAGCTGAAGGCCATCGCCGGCAAGAACAAGGTCTACAAGAGCTTCATCGGCCAGGGTTACTACGGCGTGAATACGCCCGGCGTCATCCTGCGCAACATCCTGGAGAACCCCGCCTGGTACACGGCCTACACGCCCTACCAGGCCGAGATCTCGCAGGGCCGCATGGAAGCGATCCTGAACTTCCAGACCATGGTGACCGACCTCACCGGCATGGACATCGCCAACGGCTCCATGCTGGACGAGGCGACCTCCGCCGCCGAGGCCGTCACGCTGGCCAAGCGTGGCGTGAAGAGCAAGAGCAACACGCTGATCGTCGCCGGCGACGTGCATCCGCAGACCATCGAAGTGATCCGGACGCGTTGCGCGCCGCTGGGCATCGAGGTGCTGGTCGGGATGGCGCCCGCGCTGATGGCCGAGAACGACTACTTCGCCGTCGTCTGCCAGTACCCCAGCACGACCGGCCTCATCCACGACCTGAAGGCCTTCGCCGACCAGGCCCACGCCAAGCAGGCCGCCTTCATCGTCTGCACCGACCTGCTCGCACTGACGCTGCTGGTCTCGCCCGGCGAGTTCGGCGCCGACATCGTGGCCGGCAACAGCCAGCGCTTCGGCATGCCCATGGGCGCCGGCGGCCCGCACGCCGCCTTCCTGGCCTGCAAGGACGAATTCAAGCGCTCCATGCCGGGTCGCCTGGTCGGCGTGTCTAAGGATGCGCAGGGCCACCCCGCGCTGCGCCTGGCGCTGCAGACCCGCGAGCAGCACATCCGCCGCGAGAAGGCCACCTCCAACATCTGCACGGCCCAGGTGCTGCCGGCCGTCGTGGCCAGCATGTACGCGGTCTACCACGGCCCGCAAGGCCTGAAGCGCATCGCCGAGCGTGTGGCCAGTTACACGGCCATCCTGCACGCCGGCCTGACGCGCATGGGCGTCAAGGTCGTCACGCCGCACGTGTTCGACACACTGCTGGTCGAATGCGAGCCCGGGCTCGTCATGGCCAAGGCCGTGGCGGCCCAGGCCAACCTGCGCAAGCTCGGTGACAAGCATGTCGGCATCGCGCTGGACGAGACGACATCGCGTGCCGACATCGAGGCCCTCTGGAGCTGGTTCGCTCCGGCCGGCGCCACCGTGCCGACCGTCGCCGAATTCGCCGACGGCGTCGACAGCCTGATCCCCGCTCACCTGCGCCGCACCGCCGCCTTCCTGACGCACCCGGTCTTCAACACGCACCACAGCGAAACCGAGATGCTGCGCTACATCCGCAGCCTGTCGGACAAGGACCTGGCGCTGGACCGCAGCATGATCCCGCTGGGCTCCTGCACGATGAAGCTCAACGCCACGGCCGAGATGATCCCCATCACCTGGCCGGAGTTCGCGGGCGTGCACCCGTTCGCGCCGCAGGAGCAACTGGCCGGCTACACCGAGCTGGACCAGTTGCTGCAGAACTGGCTGACCGAGTGCACCGGCTATGCCGGCATCAGCCTGCAGCCCAATGCCGGCTCGCAGGGCGAGTACGCCGGCCTGCTGGCCATCAAGGCCTGGCATGAGTCGCGCGGCGACAAGCAGCGCACCGTGTGCCTGATTCCTGAATCGGCCCACGGCACCAACCCGGCATCGGCCCAGATGGTCGGCATGCAGGTCGTCGTCACCAAGTGCGACAAGGAAGGCAACATCGACCTCGCCGACCTGAAGGCCAAGTGCGAACAGCACGCTGACAAGCTCGCCGCGATCATGATCACCTACCCCTCCACGTACGGCGTGTTCGACACGCACGTGAAGGAGATCTGCGCGATGGTGAAGAGCCACGGCGGCCGCGTCTACGTGGACGGCGCCAACATGAACGCGCTGGTCGGCATCGCCGCCCCGGGCGAGTTCGGCGGTGACGTGAGCCACCTGAACCTGCACAAGACCTTCTGCATCCCGCACGGCGGCGGTGGCCCGGGCGTCGGCCCGGTCTGCGTCGTGGACGATCTCGTGCCCTTCCTGCCGGCGCACCGCACCGCGGGCCTGGGCAAGGACACCAACATCGGCGCCGTGTCCGCTGCGCCTCTGGGCAATGCCGCCGTGCTGCCGATCTCGTGGATGTACATCCGCATGATGGGCGCCGAGGGCCTGAAGAAGGCCACCGAGATGGCCATCCTGAACGCCAACTACGTCGCGGCCCGCCTGTCGGACCACTACGACATCCACTTCAGCGGCGGCATTGACGGCGTCAAGGGCGGCGGCGTGGCCCACGAATGCATCCTGGACCTGCGCCCGCTGAAGGACAGCTCCGGCGTCAGCGCCGAAGACGTGGCCAAGCGCCTCATCGACTACGGCTTCCACGCGCCGACGCTGAGCTTCCCTGTCGCCGGCACGCTGATGGTCGAGCCGACCGAGAGCGAGAGCCGCGCCGAGCTGGACCGCTTCATCGACGCGATGATCCAGATCCGCCAGGAAATCGCCGACGTCGAGGCCGGCAAGCTCAGCCGCGAGGACAACCCGCTGGTCAACGCGCCTCATACCTCGATGGTCGCCAGCGCCTCCGAGTGGACGCACGGCTACAGCCGCGAGGTCGCCGTGTTCCCGCTGCCCTCGCTGCGTCGCCAGAAGTACTGGTCTCCGGTGGGCCGCGTGGACAACGTCTACGGCGACCGCAACCTGTTCTGCAGCTGCGTGCCGCTGAGCGAGTACGAAGAAGCCTGAGGCCGTGCGCTGGATCAAGTCGCTACGTCGAAGCCCAGGCTTTCACGTAGCGCTTGGTTTTGCATCACTCGTCGTGCTGAGCGTCCTGTTCGGGGCGCTGGTCGGTGCACCTGCCACGGCAGAGGAACAGCAGAAGCAATGCAATTCGGAATGTGCAAAGGTTGCGATGCTGGGCCAGCTGGAGCCCATCTACCCATCGACTCGAACCAGCCGGGGCAGCACACCGTTGGAATGCAAGTGCGTCTGGTATCGGACGCGGTAAGGACCTGAATCATGGCCGTCTCGGTTTTCGACCTTTTCAAGATCGGCATCGGCCCGAGCAGCTCGCACACGGTCGGGCCGATGCGCGCCGCGCGGCTGTTCGGGCTGCGCCTGCAGCACGACGGCCTGCTGGACCAGGTGGCCCGGGTGCAGGTCATCCTGTACGGCTCGCTCGGGGCCACCGGCAAGGGGCACGGCAGCGACAAGGCGGTGCTGCTGGGCCTGGCCGGGCACGAACCGGACACGGTGGATGTCGAAGCCATTCCCGCGCTGCTGGACGCCATCCGCGCCGGCGACCTGAACGTCATTGGCCAGCACCGGATCGCCTTCGACGAGTCCAAGGACCTCGTTTTCAAGCGCCGTGAGACGCTGCCGTTCCATGCCAACGGCATGCGCTGCATCGGCTTCGACGCCGAAGGCAACGAGATCGCCAATCGCGTCTACTACTCCGTGGGCGGTGGCTTCATCGTCAGCGACGAGGTGGCGGCCGACGGCAGCAAGCAGAAGGTCATCGCGCCCGACGTGACCGTGCTGCCCTACCCGTTCAAGACCGGCGACGAATTGCTGGCCCAGACCAGCCGCCACGGCCTGTCCATCGCCGAGTTGATGCGCCGCAACGAATGCCACTGGCGCAGCGAGGCCGAGATCGACGCCGGCCTGATGAAGATCTGGGACGTCATGCAGGCCTGCGTCGCGCGTGGCTGCAGGACCGAGGGCGTGCTGCCCGGCGGCTTCAAGGTCAAGCGCCGCGCGGCGCAGCTGCACCGCGACCTGACGGCCAACCCCGAAGCCGCGCTGCGCGACCCGCTGCAGGTGATGGACTGGGTCAACCTTTACGCGCTGGCCGTCAACGAGGAGAACGCCGCCGGGGGCCGCGTCGTCACGGCGCCCACCAACGGCGCGGCCGGCATCATCCCGGCGGTGCTGCACTACTACACGCGCTTCGTCCACGGCAGCACGCCCAAGGGCGTGACGGACTTCCTGCTGACCGCCGCCGCCATCGGCATCCTCTACAAGGAGAACGCGTCCATCTCCGGCGCCGAAGTGGGCTGCCAGGGCGAGGTCGGCGTGGCCTGCTCGATGGCCGCCGGCGCACTCTGCGCCGTCATGGGCGGCACGCCGGAGCAGGTCGAGAACGCCGCAGAGATCGGCATGGAGCACCACCTGGGCCTGACCTGCGACCCCGTGGGCGGCCTGGTGCAGATCCCCTGCATCGAGCGCAACGCGATCGCGTCGGTCAAGGCCATCAATGCGGCACGCATGGCGCTGCGCGGCGACGGCACGCACTTCGTCAGCCTGGACAAGGTCATCAAGACCATGCGCGACACCGGCGCCGACATGATGACCAAGTACAAGGAAACCGCCCGTGGCGGCCTGGCCGTGAACATCGTCGAGTGCTGATGCGGCCATGTGTCTCGCCGCCCTAGCGCTCGGGGCACACCCGCGCTTTCCCCTCGTCATTGCCGCCAACCGCGACGAGGTCTTCGGCCGCCCCACGGCGCCCATGGCGTGGTGGACGGCCGGTGGCGTCGACCTGCTGGCTGGGCGTGACCTGGAGGCCGGCGGCACCTGGCTGGGCCTCACGCGCGCGGGCCGGCTCGCGCTGCTGACCAACGTCCGCGAGCCGGACAGAAGGTTGGACGGCGCGCCGTCGCGCGGCGAACTCGTCGTCGAGTGGCTGGCCGGCCGGGACGAGGCCCCGGCCTTCGCCAGACGGCTGCGGCCGGGCTACAACGGCTTCAATCTCATCACCGCCGATCTGGCCCGCGGCGCCTGGCACTGGATCAGCAACCGCGCGCCCGCGCCGGTCGCGCTGGAGCCGGGCCTGCACGGGCTGTCCAACGCCGCGTTGGACACGCCCTGGCCCAAGACAGTAGGCCTCAAGGCGGCCCTGGCCCAGGCCATTGGTGGCGCCGCCGACGCGCAGCAGCTCGTCGCTCAGCTCATGGACGCCCTGGCCGACGCCACGCCCGCCCCCGACGCCGCGCTCCCCGACACCGGCGTCGGCTTGATCCGCGAGCGCCTGCTGTCGCCGCGCTTCGTGCGCATGCCCGACCCCGGGCAGCCCGCCCTGGCGCGCTATGGCACGCGCTGCTCGACCGTGCTGGTGCGCGAGGCCGGTGGCCGCACGCTGGTTGTCGAGCGCAGCGTCACGGCCGCCGGCGGGTGGCTCGTGCCCGTCGAACACAGGCTTGCCGCCTGGCCCTGAGCCCCAGCCGCGCCGGGCTCAGAGATCCAGCCCGGCATCAATGGGCGGCGTGCCCAGCCCGGTGAAGTCGCCGATCAGCTTGGCGTCATAGGGCCCGTTGAGCTGGTTGAAGCCCCTGCCGGCGACATTCAGCATGCCCTGCTGGAAGACGATGTTGCTGCCCGCATCGATCTCGATCACCCGGTTGTTGAACTGGTCGCTGATCAGCGTGTTGCCATTGGCGAGCCGCACGGCGCGCGTCGGCAGCGGGTTGGAGTTGCTGCCCGCCATCGTGTTCGTCACGTACTGCCAGACGATGTGGTCGCGCGGGTCCAGCTCGACGATGCGGTTGTTGTTGGAATCCGTAATCAGCGTGTTGCCGCTGGGCAGCCGGCTCGCGAAGGCGACGCCGCTCAGGCTGCCGCCCGCGGTGAACTGCTTGACCAGGCCGCCCCGCGGTGTGACTTCGATCGCCCGGTTGTTGTTCTCGTCGGCGATCAGGATGTTGCCGTTGTCCAGCAACTCGGCGCTGTTCGGGTTGTTCAGCTGGTTCGGGCCGCTACCGGACACGCCGGTGGTGCCGTACTGCCACACCAGGTGCATCCGGCGGTCGACGACGATGATCCGCTGATTGGCCTGGTCGGTAATGATGACGTGCAGACCCGCCTCGCCCTGGAAGCCCTTCAGCGCCGCGGCCTGCACCGGCGTGTTGAGCTGGTTCGCGCCCGCGCCGGCCACGCCGGCCTGACCGTACTGCCAGACGATGTGGCCACCGCGATTCACCAGCATGACGCGGTTGTCCGGGCAGCCGTTCACGGGATCCGAGCAGCCCGGCAGCGGCGGCGAGCTGGGCGGTATGCCCGTGCCGGATATCAGCGTCAGCTCACCGTAGCGCTCCGCGTCATTGACGCCGACCACGCTGGTCGGCCCGGCATGGTCCGACCCGTCGCCGAATTGCCAGGTGACCGCATGCGTCGTCGGGTCGACGACGATGACGCGGTTGTTGAACTGATCCGCGATCAGGATCTGCCCGGTGTTCACCGCATGTGACGCTGGTTGCAGCGTCGACACGCTTTCGTCGGCTCCGCCGCCGCCGCAGGCGGGCAACAGCGCGGTGATGGTCAGGCCAGACAGCAGCGTCAGGCTCGGTAGGTGGCAGCGCTTCATGGCGTCCTCCATGCAAACCCAGCACACGTACCAGCCGTCCGGCATGCATCCGCTGGGTCAAAGCAGCCTACGCCCGGCGGGCGCCATCCCATAGCCCACTCTGGGTCGATGGAAAAGTCGACGGCAACCGAAGCACGCCGCTGTCTCCGACGAAGACCGTGGCCCGGCGTAAACCCCTGCCCGCGTCGTCACAAGCCCCCCGGCGGAGCCGCGACACAATCCGGCCGCCGTGTCAGCCGCCATCGCCCTCCCCCGCCGCGCGCCGCCCGACCCGCGCCTGCTGCAGCGTAGTCTGCTGCTGGCGGCGCTGCTGCATGTATGGCTGGTGCTGTTCTTCGGCAACGCCATCGGCACGGCGGCGCCAGGCCGGGGGGTGTGGGGCAGCCTCACCGTCCAGCTGCTGAGCCGCAGCGGCGGCACCACCACGATGCCGCCGGGCGAGCCGGTACGGGAATGGCGCGACAACGGCGCCCATGGCAAGGGCCCTCAGCCTCGCCAGGGCGGCCGGGTTCGCCCCGCCGCGCCGGCGGCCGCCGACCCCGGTGCCGCCGAACTGGGTCGCTGGAATCCACGCGACGTGGCGCCGGAGGCGGCTCGCACCGACGAAGCCTCGGCCGCACCACCCAGCACGGCGACACTGGACCTGCCCGAAGGTTTCAAGCCCATAGCGCGCGAACCCCTTGCCGCGCCCGCGCACCACCGTGTCGCCATGCCGGCACCGGCCATCGAGCTGCCGGCCGCCATCGGCCGGCTGGAGGCCCGCCCGAGCACAGACCTCGTGCCCCTGCCCCCGACCGCCAGCCTGCGCACCCTGCCACGACCGGCTGCCCTGCCCCCACCGCCCGGCGAGTTGCCTGCACCGGTCAGTCGCCTGGAGGCCGCGCCCCCTCCCGCACGGGCCGCCATGCTGCCCCGGGCGGCAGAATTGCGCGCCGCCCCGCCGGCCGCCGCCCTTTCCGTCGGAACGGCCCTGCCCGCCACGGTTCAACGCCTGGAGGCGCCCGGTGCCGAAGGGGGCGTGGTCGCGCCGCTCAGCCGGCCCAGCGGGCTGCGCGCACCGGCCGCGCCCCCATTGCCGAGCGGCCAGGATCTGCCCGCCCCGGTGCAGCGGCTGGAGTCGACGGACGGCGGCGTCGCGCCGCTACAGCCGGCGCCCCAGCAGCGCGCGGTGCCGGGCGCATCTGCCCCGCCGGAGCTGTCCGACGCGCTGCCGGGCCAGGTGGCCATGCCGGCGGGCCCCGCCGGACTCGCGAAGGGTGACCCCGCGGCCGACCCCTTCGCCGCGCCAAAGGCCGCGGCCGGATCGCCTGACGCCGGCCCACGCCTCGGGCCCGACCTGGCCCTGCCGCCCAGCTCTGCCGCCAGCGCGCCGCGGGCACCGCTGAACCTGTCGCTGCCGCGCGGCGGCGACATCGCGGCCCGCCGCGGCCCCGGCCTGGTCGACCTGCTGCCCCAACCGCCCGAACGCAAGTCCAGGCTGGAGCATTCCATCGAGAACGCCGCCAACCAGGACTGCCGCAAGGCCTACGCCAACACCGGCCTCCTGGCCGCGCTGCCGCTGGCCGTGGACGCGGCGCGTGGCAAGGGCTGCAAGTGGTGAGGGCCCTGGCCGCGATCGCAGAGGCATGGCCCTCGGCCAGGCCCCGAGGTCAGCGGCGGCGGATGATGCCCAGGCCCAGCAGCGCAAGGCCGGCCAGGACCAGGCTGGTGGGCTCGGGCAGGCGGTTGGGATCGCGCACGGTGAAGTCCAGCGGGCCGCTGGAGAATTCGCAGCCATAGTTCCGCAGGTTGGAGTTCAGGCACTGCCCGGCCGTGCTGATGAAGCCCGAGCCTTCTGCCACGGCCTGGAAGTCCAGGATGAAGAGCGAGGGGTCCAGTGTCCAGTCGACGCCCTTGCCCAGCGTGCCGATGGCGATGTTTGTCAGTTTCAGGAATGGCGCACCATCCGCCAGGCTCCCGCCGCCGGAGCCTCCGGCATCGACCTCGCTGGTCGTATCGCCCGTGAGGATGACCTCGACCTGGAAGGTCTGGCCCAGGATCAGGTGGTTCAGGTCCACGCCCCCCACGCCTTGCATGACAAGGACCGGGGCGGCGCTCGCGGCCAAGGTCGAAAGGACCAATGCGGCGGCGGCGAAGACGGTGCGCAGGTTCATCTTGATCTCCAGGCTGTTCGCCGACCACAAGCAAACTCCGGGCCAATCAACGCATGCCCCATGAAGCACCAGGCCTGCGAGTCCGGGGCTGTAAAGCCCGTCGACACCCTGGCGCGCGGCCTCTGAGCAACCCACCCCCGCTCGCGCGGGCCAGGTGTCCTGGAAGAAAACCAAACTTTCAATTCTGAAAGTCGCGTTCTTTAAGTCGCCTTCTTGGGAGTTCGGCGATGAATCTGAAAAAAAAGGGCCGGTCACCGAAGCGACCGGCCCAGGCGCGTGAGCGCTCGAGGGATGGGGTTCAGGCCAGGCTCATTCCTTGTCCGCCGGCATGGCGCCGGGCATGCCGTGCTGCGGCAGGACCGAGGCGACATCCTGCGCCGCCGGCTGGGCAACCTTCTTCTTGTCGCGCACCAGGTAGCTGTAGAGCACCGGCACGACGACAAGCGTCAGCAGTGTCGACGTGATGACGCCGCCAATGATGGCCCGGCCCATGGGTGCCTGGATCTCCCCGCCGTCATTCAGCGCGATTGCCATGGGCAGCATGCCGAAGACCATGGCGGCCGTCGTCATGATGATGGGGCGCATCCGGGTCAGGCCGGCCTCGCGCAGCGCCTCGGCGACCGTCGCGCCGGCCTTGCGGGCGTGGTTGGCGAAGTCCACGAGAAGAATCGCGTTCTTCGTCACGAGGCCCATCAGCATGACCAGGCCGATCATCGAGAACACGTTCAGCGTCGAGCGCCACAGCAGCAGGGCCAGCATCACACCGATCAGCGCCAGGGGCAGCGAGGCCATGATGGCGATGGGCTGGATGAAGCTGCCGAACTGGCTGGCCAGCACGATGTAGATGAAGATGACAGCCAGGCCCATGGCCGCGAGCAGGCCGTTGAAGGCCTCGGCCTGCTGCTTGCCGGCACCGTCCACCTTGAAGCTGATGCCCGGGGGCAGCTGCGTGGACTTGATGAGCTTCTGCACGTCGGCGTTCACGTCGCCACTAGGGCGACCCTGCACACCGGCGAACACCGCCTCGCGGCGCTGCAGGTTCTCGCGGCGGATCACCTCGGGGTTGAAGACCGGCTCGATGGTGGCGACCTGGTCCAGCGCAATGGGCGCGCCGTCCTTGGAGAAGGCCACCGGCAGCTTGGCCATCTGCTCGACGCGCTCGCGCTGCTCGCGTGGCAGGCGCAGCAGCACCTCGACCTGGTTGCCGTCCGGCGTCGTCCAGTAGGTTGCCACCTCGCCGTTGACGTAGGCACGCAGCGACGCGGCGACCTGGGGCGCGGTGAGGCCGAGCTCGCGGATGGCCGAGCCCTTCAGCCGCACGGCGAAGGCCGGCAGGCCGGGCTTGACGGTGGTGTCCACGTCCACGATGCCGGGGATCTGCTTGAGCTTGGCGGCGAAGTCGTTGGCCGTCTGCGTCAACACCTCGGAGTCGGCGCCCAGCAGCGTCACCCAGACGGGCTTGTTGTTGCCCACGCTGACCTCGACGCCCGGCAGCCGGGCGATGTCGGCACGGATGGCGTTCTCCACCTCCTTCATGCTTCTGCTGCGCTCGCTGCGGTCCACGAGGTTGATGTTCAGCGCCGCCTGGTTGCGGCCGGTGGCCATGTTGTCGCCGGTGGCGCCGACGACGGTGGAGACCGTCTTGATCTCGGGGTAGGCGCGCAGCAGCTCCTCCACCTGCAGCACCTTGGCGTTGCTGCGGTCCACGCTGGATGCGTTGGGCAGGCGCAGGTTGATCTGCGTGAAGCCGTTGTCGGTCTCGGGCACGAACTCGCTGCCCACCATCGGCGCCAGCATCAGCGCCGCGACGAAGCTGCCCGCGGCGCCCCACATCACCAGGCCGCGCGGCGTCAGCGTCGCGAAGCGCAGCACGCGCTTGGCCGTCCTGATGCGCTTGCCGTCGGCATCGAAGGGGCGGCCATAGGCGGGCACGGGCGGCACGAAAACGCGGTAGCGGCGGCCGGAGAAGGCCCAGGCGATCAGGCGCTCGTAGGCATCGTGCAGGCGCTCCATGCCCCAGTCGGTGGCGCGGATCATGTGGCCGAGGACGGGCCAGTGGCGGATGCGCGCGCTCGGCGGGTCGCGCCAGACCGAGGACAGCATCGGGTCCAGCGTGAAGCTGACGAACAGGCTGATCAGCACGGCCACGGCGACCGTGATGCCGAAGGGATAGAAGAAGCGGCCGATGATGCCGTTCATGAAGGCCACGGGCACGAACACCGCGCAGATCGCGAACGTGGTGGCCATGACGGCCAGCCCGATCTCGTTGGTGCCGTCGGCGGCCGCGGTGTGGTGATCCTTGCCCATGCCGACATGGCGGACGATGTTCTCCCGCACGACGATGGCGTCGTCGATCAGCAGGCCTATGCACAGCGACAGCGCCATCATCGTCATGAAGTTCAGCGTGAAGCCGAACGCGTAGACGGCGATGAAGCTGGAGATGACGGCGATGGGCAGCGTCAGGCCGGTGATGATGGTGGAGCGCCAGCTGTGCAGGAACATGAAGACGATGGCCACGGTCAGCAGCGCACCTTCGATCAGCGTGTGCTTCAAACCCTTCAGCGAATTCTTGACCCAGTCGCTGTTCGAGTAGATGACGCGCAGCTCGACATCCTTGGGCAGCACCTTGCGCAGCTCCGTCACAGCCTCCTGGACCGCATCGCCGGTGGCGACGATGTTGGCGTCCTGCTGCTTGAAGATGTTGAAGGTCACCGACGGCTGGCCGTTGATGCGGGCGATGCTGTCGCGCTCACGCTCGCGCTCTACCAAGGTGCCCAGGTCACCCAGCGTCAGCGCCAGGTTGCCACGGCGCGCGACAACGATCTGGCTGAAGGCCTTGGGATCCTTCACGCGCCCCTCGACGCGCAGCGTTGCGTCGGTGTAGGCGTCGGACAGCAGGCCCACGGGCTGGTCGGCGTTCGCTTCGGCCAGCGCCTTGGATATCTCGGCCGGCGTCACCCCGTAGGCGCGCAGCCGCATGGGGTCGAGGTCGATGCGCACCTCGCGCGTGACCATGCCGCCCACGTCCACCTTGGCCACGCCCTCCACGCGCCCCAGGCGCTTGGCGACGATCAGGTCGGCCATCATCGACAGCTCGCGGGCGCCGCGGTTGGGCGACAGCAGCGCCATCACGATGATGGGCTGGGCGTTCTCGCCCTGGTAGCGGACGACCATGGGCGGCTTGGCGTCCTTGGGAAACGCCGCCTGCGCCTGCGAGACGCGGTCGCGCAGGTCCTGCATCGCGCGGCCCATGTCGGCGTTCAGGCTGAACTCGACGTTGGTCTGCACCCGACCCTCGAAGCTGCGCGACTGGATGCGCTCGATGCCGGCGATGGTGTTCAACGCCTCTTCAAGCGGCTTGGCGATCTCGCGCTCGACGGCTTCCGGGCTGGCGCCCGGATAGCGCACGTCGATGTAGGCGCCCGGCGGCGAAATCTCGGGCATCTGCTCGACGCCCAGGCGGACATAGGCAAACATGCCCAGCACGCACAGCGCAACCATGACCATGGTCGCGAACACCGGGTTCTGGATGGAAACTCGGGTGATCCACATGGTGGTGCCCTCCCTGTCTTGTTATTGCGTCACCGTCGCCTGGCCTGCGGCCACGGCGATCTTGGACTTGGCCGACACGATGACGGCCTTGTCGCCTTCCTTCAGGTTCTCGAAGCGCGCGCCCAGCACCTGAGCGTCGGGCTTGATGCCGTTCAGGATCTCGATGCGACCGTCGCGGGCGTCGGTGCGGCCCGTCGTGACGATGCGGCGCGCCAGCACGCCGTTCTCGATGAGCCAGACCTGCTCCTGGCCGGAGTTGCGCGTGATGGCCGTGGTCGGCAGCGTCAGGCGCTGCCTGTCGTCCTCCAGCACGGCGGTCGCGACGGCGTACTGGCCGGCACGGTAGATCTCCTTCGGGTTGTCCAGCACCAGCGTCACGCCGATGGAGCGCGTGCCCGGCTCCGCACTGGGCGCGATGCGCGCGATCTTGGCGTCGACCGGCTGATCGACGCCCTCGACCCTGATCTTGACGGTCATGCCCGGCTGCAGGCGGCTCACCTCGTGAGTGCCGACCAGGCCGGCCAGTTCCAGCTTGGCCAGGTCGACGATGGTCAGGATCTGCTGCTCTGCGGCCAGCTTCTCGCCCGGCAGCGCATGGCGCTTGGCGATGACGCCGTTGATGGGCGCCACCAGGGCCGCCTGGCGCATCGTCACCTGGCTGGTGTCGAGCTGGGCCTTGGCGGCATTCCAGTTGGCGCGGGCCGATTCATAGGCGGCGCGGGAGTTGTCCAGCGCCGTCTGCGCGATGAAGTTCTTGGCCGCCAGGCCCTCGTTGGCCTTGTAGCTGCGCTCGGCCTGCTCCATCAGCGCCCGCATGGCCTCCACGCTGGCGCCGCGCTCGGCGATGCGGTAGCGCAACTCTTCCAGGTCCACCTGGCCCAGCGCCTGGCCCGCACGCACGCGGCTGCCTTCGGCCACCGCCAGGTTCAGCAGCGTGCCGTTGGACTTGGCGCGCACCACCACCGTGCCCGGCGCCACCAGCGGGCCGCTGAATTCGATCTGTGCCGGCATGGCGGCCAGCGTTGGCTTGACGACCTCGCTGGGCACGAACTCCAGCACCGTCTGCGGCTTGCCCTCGCCCGGCTTTTTCGGGCCGTCGCCCTTGCTGGCCATGACGGCCACGCCGGCGCCACCCACCACCAGCACCATGGCGGCAATGCCACCCAATTTCCAAGACTTCCGCATGACTCCCCCAAACGCTCTCTGATACAGACCTTTGCAGTCTAGAAATGAGAGCACCGCGGTGCAGCGGGCTTGTGACGAAACGCGGTTTGCGAGGGCTGAGCTGCACCGGCCGGCGATCAGGCCGACGCCGGCGCGGACGAACTGCAAGTCAGGTGGGACGAGCGGCCGGAATCGGGGCTATCGGAAGCACCACGTCGCCACATTGCGCTCTATGACGAAGGGCATGGTCCATCAGCACCAGGGCCAGCATGGCCTCGGCGATGGGCGTGGCGCGAATGCCCACGCAGGGGTCATGGCGACCGAAGGTTTCCACCGTCGCCGGATTGCCGGCGCGGTCGATGCTGGCCTTGGGCGAGCGGATGGAACTGGTCGGCTTGATCGCGATGCTGGCGACGATGTCCTGGCCGGTGGAGATACCGCCCAGCATGCCGCCCGCATTGTTGCTGGCGAAGCCTTCCCGGCTCAGCTCGTCGCCATGCTCGGTGCCCTTTTGCGCGACGACACCGAAGCCCGCGCCTATCTCCACGCCCTTGACGGCATTGATGCCCATCAGCGCGTAGGCGATGTCGGCATCCAGCTTGTCGAACAGCGGCTCGCCCAGGCCCACCGGCACGCCGGTAGCCTCGACACGGATGCGCGCGCCGACGGAATCGCCGGCCCGGCGCAACTCGTCCATGTAGACCTCGAGCTGGGCGATCTGGCTGGCGTTGGCAGCAAAGAAGGGGTTGTTGCCGACGTGCTCCCAGCCCTCGAAGGGAATCACTATGGAACCCAGCTGCGTCATGCAGCCGCGGAACTCGGTGCCATAGGCCTGCTTCAGCCATTTGCGGGCCACTGCGCCTGCGCCCACCATGGGTGCCGTCAGCCGTGCCGACGAGCGGCCGCCCCCGCGCGGGTCGCGCACGCCGTACTTGCGCCAGTAGGTGTAGTCGGCGTGGCCGGGGCGGAAGGTGTCGAGGATGTTGCCGTAGTCCTTGCTGCGCTGGTCGGTGTTCTCGATGAGCAGGCAGATGGGCGTGCCCGTCGTGACGCCGTCGTAGACGCCGGACAGGATTTTCACGGCGTCCGGCTCGTTGCGCTGCGTCACATGGCGGCTGGTGCCGGGGCGGCGACGGTCCAGCTCGGGCTGGATGTCGGCCTCGCTGAGCTGCATGCCAGGCGGGCAGCCGTCGATGACGCAGCCAATGGCCGGCCCATGGCTCTCGCCAAAGTTGGTGACGCGGAAGAGTTCGCCGAAGGTGCTGCCTGACATGGGTTCGCTGGGCCTGATTGCGGCCAGTTTACTGGCGCAAGGCTTCGCCGTCCGTCAAGCGAAACACCGCGACGGCGTCCACCAGTCCACGCGCCTGCGCGGTCAGGCTGGCGGCCGCCGCGGCGGTTTCCTCGACCAGCGCTGCATTCTGCTGCGTCGTGCGGTCCATGTCCTGCACGGCCGCGCCGACCTGGTCGATGCCGGCTCGCTGCTGTTCGCCGGTGCTGGCGATCTCGTCCATCGCCGACGCGACGCGGCGCACCGCGGCGTGCAGCTCCTCCATCGCGCCGCCGGCCGCCTGCGCCAGACCCACGCCCTCGCCGACCTGGCCACGACTGGCGTCCACCAACTGGCGGATCTGCTTGGCCGCCGCCGCGCTGCGCTGCGCGAGGCTGCGCACCTCGGCTGCGACGACCGCGAAGCCGCGCCCCTGCTCGCCGGCACGCGCCGCCTCCACGGCCGCATTCAGCGCCAGCAGATTGGTCTGGAACGCCAGCCCGTCGATGAGGCCGGTGATCTCGGCGATGCGGTTCGAGCCGTCGCGGATCTCCACCATCTTGTCGACCGCTTCACGCACGACGCCGCTGCCGCGCTCGGCCTGGCTGCCGGCCTGGCCGGCCAGCTGGCCCACCGCCTGCGCGCGGTCGGCGCTCTGGTGCACGGCGGCGCCGAACTCCTCCAGCGTCGCGGCCGTCTGCTGCAGCGCGCTGGCCTGGCGCTCGGTACGCTGGCTCAGGTCGATGTTGCCCTGGGCGATCTCCTGCGCCGCGCCGGCCACCTGCTCGGCGCCGCCGCGCACGTCGGCGATGACGGCCGCCAGCGCGTCGCGCATCTTGACGAGATGGGCCACGAGGCTGTCCCGATCGCCCTCGCGCAACCGCAGCCGACTGCCCAGGTCGCCTGCCGCGATGCGCTCGACGAAGTCACGCGCATCGGCCGGCTCCGCCCCCAGCGCGCGCGTGATGCGGCGCGTGACGACCCAGGCCGCCACGCCGGCCAGCGCCACGGCTGCGACCACCATGGCGGCCAGCCACTGCGTCTGGCGCGCCACCAGCACCGCGCCGGCCTCCACGCGCTGCCGCGCCGCAGCCTCGCGCATCTCGCCCAACTTCACCATCTGCTTGCGCACCGCCACGTGGAGCGGGTCGGTGGTCTTGTTGAGCTCGGCGAACGCGGCCTCGTCGTCGCCGGCCGCGGCAGCCTGCTGCAGGCGCTGCACGGACTCCAGGTAGCGCGGCCAGGTGCGGCCGAACTCGTCAAGCAGCTCGCCGTGCTCGGGCCCCTCCGCGTGCGCCCGCTCGAACTCCACGGCACGGACGATGTCGTCGGCGCTCTTCCGGTTCAGCGCCACGGTCTCCGCGCGCGCCGCGGAGTCGTGCTTCAGGATGTAGGGATAGCTGCGGCGAAAATGCGTGGCCGCCTGCCAGGACGCGTTGCGCAGCAGTGCCAGCGGCACCACCTCCGCCTCGTACATGCGCGCCTGCATCGCGCTCAGCTCGCGCAGCCGCAGCAGGCTGAAGCCGCCGATCGCGGCAATCAGCACCGCGGCCAGGCCGAAGGCCAGCAGCAGCTGGCTCGAAATCTTCCAGGGCCTTGCGGCCGTTTTCGCTTGCATGTCGCGTTCCTGTAGCGGACGAGGCCGGCGGCCCCATCGATGCGGTCGGCAACGCGACGTCGCGATGCCTGTTGTAAAGCAGGGTTGGTCCCGCTTGCCGATCTGAAATATCAGAATTATTCTATTGATATTTCAAAAGCCCGAAACGGCCGCGAAGACAGCGGCGCACCGCCTCCCCCTCAGCCCCAACCGCACAGACATGCATCCCGACTTCCTGGACCAGGATTTCCTGCTCGACACCCCCACCGCCCGCCAGCTCTATCACGACGTGGCGGCCGAGCTGCCGGTGATCGACTACCACTCGCACCTGCAGCAGGGCGAGATCGCCGAGCGCAAGCGCTTCAGGAACCTGGCCGAGCTGTGGCTGGGCGGCGACCACTACAAGTGGCGACTGATGCGCAGCGCCGGCGTCACGGAGGACTTCATCACCGGTGACCAGCCCGATGAAGCCAAGTTCCATGCCTTCTGCCGCGTGCTGCCGCTGGCCGCAGGCAACCCCATCCACCACTGGAGTCATCTGGAGCTGCGCCGCCTGTTCGGCATCGACCTGACGATCAACGCCGCCAACGCCGCCGAGATCTGGAAGCGCGCCAACGCGCGTCTGGCCGAGATGGACTGCTGGAGCTTCCTGGAGCAGGCCAAAGTCGAGGTCGCGTGCACGACCGACGACCCGGCCGACGACTTGGCCCAGCATGCCGAGATCGCCGCGTCGGCGCTGAAGACCCGCGTGCTGCCGGCCTTGCGCCCGGACAACGCGATGCGCATCAACAAGGATGGCTTCGTCGACTACCTGGGCCGGCTGTCGCAGGCCAGCGGCATCGCGATCACCTCGTTCGAGAGCCTGGTCGCCGCGCTGGACAACCGCGTCAGCTTCTTCCACAGCCGCGGTGCGCGCATCTCCGACCACGCCATCGACGGCGCGCTGCCGGTGGGTGCCACGTCGCCCGCGCAGTGCGAGGCCTTGTTCGCCAAGCGCGTGCGCGGCGAGCAGCTGACGGACGCCGAACAGGCCGCCTACCAGCGCGGCCTCCTGGAGGCGCTGGGCCGCAGCTACGCCCGCCACGGCTGGGCCATGTGCCTGCACATCGGCGCGCAGCGCAACAACAACCGCCGCCGCCTCGCGACGCTGGGCCCCGACACCGGCTACGACTCCATCGCCGACTTCACGACCAGCGCTGGCCTGGCCGACCTGCTGGACGCACTGGACGCCGACGGCCAGTTGCCCAAGACGCTGCTGTTCAACCTGAACCCGGCGATGAACGAGGTGCTGTCGACGCTGATCGGCGCCTTCCAGGACGGCAGCAGCGCCGGCAAGCTTCAGTTCGGCCCGGCCTGGTGGTTCAACGACCACAAGGACGGCAACCTCGCCCAGCTGCAGACGCTGGCCAACCACGGCGTGCTGGGCACCTCGGTGGGCATGGTGACGGACTCGCGCAGCTTCGCCTCCTACCCCCGCCACGACTACTTCCGTCGCCTGCTGTGCCGCCAGCTGGGCCAATGGGTCGCCGCCGGCGAGTACCCGGCCGACATGGACGCGCTCTCGCAGATCGTGCGCGGCGTCTGCTACGACAACGCCAAGAACTACTTCGGGTTCTAAGTCATGAGCACAAACGGCGATTCCCTGCAGAAGATCCTCTGCATCCATCCGGATGACGACATGCTGGTCGCACTGGACGACCTGGCCCAGGGCGAGGTGGTGCGCTGGGAGGCTGAGAGCTTCCTGATCGGCACGCCGGTCTCCCGCAAGCACAAGTTCGCGCGCCACGCCTTCCAGAAGGGCGACCTGCTGCGCCTGTAGGGCGTGCCGGTGGGCCGCGCGACGCAGTCCATCAAGCGCGGCGAGGCCGTGACGACCGAGAACCTGGAGCACTACGCCGCCGAGGTCGAGATCGGCGCCAGCGCCCCCTACCACTGGACCGCTCCGGACGTGTCCGAGTGGAAGGACGCCACCTTCCCCGGCGTCGTGCGCGCCGACGGCCGCATCGGCACGGCCAACTACTGGCTGATCTTCCCGCTGGTGTTCTGCGAAAACCGCAATGTCGAACACCTTCGCAACGCGCTGGAGCGGCCGCTGGGCTATGCCGGCGACGACCTGGCCGCGTTCACGCTGTCGCTGCTGAACGAGGACATGGCCGCCCCTGCGCCACGTGCGCGGCCGTTCCCCAACGTGGACGGCATCCGCATGATCACGCACAACGGCGGCTGCGGCGGCACCCGCGCCGACGCGCGCGAGCTGTGCAAGATCCTGTCGGCCTACGCCGACCACCCCAACGTGGCCGGCGTGACCGTGTTCAGCCTCGGCTGCCAGAACGCGCAGATCTCGATGTTCAAGGAGGCGCTGACGCGCCAGAACCCGAACTTCGACAAGCCGCTGCTGGTCTACGAGCAGCAGAAGTGGGACGGTGGCGAGCAGGCCATGATGCAGGCCGTCGTGCGCGACACGCTGGCCGCGCTGGCCGAGGCCAACAAGGCCGAGCGCCGCCCGGTGCCACTGTCGGCGCTGAAGATCGGCGTCAAGTGCGGCGGCTCGGACGGCTTCTCCGGCATCTCGGCCAATCCGACCATGGGCCAGGTCTCCGACATGGTCGTGGCGCTGGGCGGTTCGTCCATCCTCGCCGAGTTCCCGGAGCTGTGCGGCGTCGAGGCCAACCTGATCGAGCGCTGCGTCAACGATGACGACAAGCGCCGCTTCCTCGGCCTGATGCGCGACTTCGAGGCCAAGGCGCTCGCGGTCGGCACGCATTTCGCCGATAACCCCAGCCCCGGCAACATCCGCGACGGCCTCATCACCGACGCGATGAAGTCGGCGGGCGCGTCCAAGAAGGGCGGCAGCTCACCCATCGTCGCGGTGCGCGACTACGGAGAGTCCACGCCCGACCAGGGCCTGTCGCTGCTGTGCACGCCCGGCAACGACGTCGAGTCCGTCACCGGCATCGTGGCGTCGGGTGCCAACGTGGTGCTGTTCTCCACCGGCCTGGGCACGCCCACCGGCAACCCCATCGTTCCGGTGCTGAAGATCGCGTCCAACAGCCGCGTCGCCGCGCGCCTGTCCGAGCTGATCGACTTCGACTGCGGCCCCGTCATCGACGGCAAGCCGCTGCCCGAGGTGGCCAACGACCTGTTCAAGCTCGTCGTCGACACCGCGGCGGGCCGCTACCGCGCCAAGGCCGACCGCCTGCAGCAGTACGACTTCATCTTCTGGCGCCGCGACATCTCGCTGTAACGCCCTCTCCTGCTTCTCCCATGGACACTCTGCACCGCACCGCGCCCTTTGCGCGGCCCATCAAGTTCCTGCAGTTCGGCGAAGGCAACTTCCTGCGTGCCTTCATCGACTGGCAGATCGACCTGCTCAACGAGCGCACCGGCCTGGACGCTGGCGTCGTCGTCGTGCGTCCCACCGACCGCTCCACGCTGCCCCTGCTGGACGCGCAGGGCGGACTGTTCACGACGCTGATCCGCGGCCTGGACGACGACGGCCAGCCGGTACGCGAGTTCCGCCAGGTCGAATGCGTGCAGCGCGAGCTGGACCTGAACCGGCACTTCGACGACTACCTCGCCGAGGCGCGCCGCCCAGGCCTGCGCTTCGTCGTGTCCAACACCACCGAGGCGGGCATCGCCGTCAACGACACCGACCGCTACGAGGACCGCCCGGCCGCCAGCTTCCCCGCCAAGCTGACGCGCTGGCTGCACGAGCGCTGGCGCCATTTCGGCGGCACGCCGGAGTCCGGCGTCGTGCTGCTGCCCTGCGAGCTCATCGACGACAACGGCCCGGCGCTGAAGGCCGCGGTGCAGCACTTCGGTCGGCTGTGGGCGCTGGAGCCCGGCTTCTCCGTCTGGCTGGACCAGGCCTGCACCTTCTGCTCCACGCTGGTGGACCGCATCGTCACCGGCTACCCGGCCGACGAGATCGCCGCGCTGCAGGACGAACTGGGCTACAGCGACCAGTTCCTCGTCACGGCCGAACATTTCTACCTCTTCGTCATCCAGGGACCGGGCTGGCTGGCCGACGAGCTCAAGCTCGCCGGCGCCGGCCTGAACATCAAGCTGGTCGACGACATCCGTCCCTACAAGCAACGCAAGGTGGGCGTGCTCAACGGCGGCCACACGGTCATGGTGCCCGTGGCGCTGCTGGCCGGCGTGGACAGCGTCGGTGCCGCGATGACCGACGCGCAGATCAGCGCCTTCCTCGTCGACACGCTGGAGCAGGAAATCATGCCCTCGCTGCCGCTGCCGCGCGAGGAGCTGGCACCCTTCGCGGCCGCCGTGCTGCGGCGCTTCCGCAATCCCTACATCCACCACCGCCTCGAGTCCATCGCGCTGAACAGCTGGGCCAAGTTCGCCGCACGCGTGCTGCCGCAGCTGCTGACCTACCAGGCCCGCCAGGGCGCGCTGCCGGCCCGCCTGGTGCTGGCGCTGGCGGCGACCGTGCGCCTGTACCGCGGCGATCGCATCGCGCTGTCCGACGACGCCGCCCATCTCGAATGGTTCGCCGCCGCCTGGGCCGACGTGGATGCGGACCGGCTGACGCGCCAGGAGCTGGCACGGCGCGTGCTGGCCCGCGAGGCGCTGTGGGGCCGCGACCTGAACGAGATCCCCGGCTTCACCGCCGCGCTGGGCGCCGCGCTGGCGTCGATCGACGAAGCCGGCATGCGCGGCGCGCTGCACCGGCTGGATACCCCGCAAACGGCCGCAGAGCCGGCGTGACCAAGGGCCGCCCGGCCACGGGCGGCCATGAATGAAAACGAGTCGTTGGAGACAACCTGATGCGAAAGATCAAAGGACTGCGGTGGTGGATGGTCAGCCTCGTCACCACGGGGCTGATCGTCAACTACCTGGCCCGCAACACGCTGTCGGTGGCCGCGCCCACGCTGATGACGGAGCTGAACATCAGCACCGAGCAGTACGCGCACATCGTCGTCGCCTGGCAGCTGTGCTACGCCTTCATGCAGCCCATCGCCGGCTACATCGTCGACCTGATCGGCACCAAGCTGGGCTTCGCGATCTTCGCGCTGGCCTGGTCGCTGGTGTGCGCTGGCGCGGCCTTCTCCACCGGCTGGGCCAGCCTCGCCTTCTTCCGCGGCGCCCTGGGCGCCAGCGAGGCCGCCGGCATCCCCGCCGGCGTGAAGGCTGTGACCGAATGGTTCCCGGCCAAGGAACGCTCCGTCGCCATCGGCTGGTTCAACATCGGCTCGTCCATCGGTGCGCTGCTGGCGCCGCCGCTCGTCGTCTGGGCACTGCTCAACGGCGGCTGGGAGACGGCCTTCATCATCGTGGGCGTCGTCGGCATCGTCTGGACCTTCCTGTGGATGCTGTTCTACCAGCACCCGCGACGCCACGGCGGCCTCTCGGAGGCCGAGCGCGAGCATATCGTCGGCGGCCAGGAGGCCCAGTACAGCGACCCCAATGTGCGCAAGCGCCGCTGGACCGAGATCATCACCAGCCGCAACTTCTGGGCCATCGGCCTGCCACGCATCCTGTCGGAGCCGGCCTGGCAGACCTTCAACGCGTGGATCCCGCTCTACATGATGACGGAGCGGCACATGAACCTGAAGGAAGTGGCGATGTTCGCATGGCTGCCCTTCCTGGCCGCCGACATCGGCTGCGTGCTGGGCGGCTACCTGAGCCCGTTCTGCCACAAGCACTTCAAGGTGTCGCTGCTGACATCGCGCAAGATCGTCGTCGTGTTCGGCGCGATCTGCATGGTCGGCCCCGCCTGCGTCGGCATCGTCGCCAGCCCCTATGCGGCCATCGCGCTGCTGTGCGTGGGCGGCTTTGCGCACCAGACGCTGTCGGGCGCGCTGTACTCGGTCACGTCGGACATGTTCGGCAAGCATGAGGTCGCGACTGCAACCGGCATGGGCGGCATGATGGGCTACCTGGGCGCCGCCGCCTTCACGCTGGTGTTCGGCGTGCTGGTCACCAAGATCGGCTATGCGCCGCTGTTCGTCGTGCTGGCGGCCTTCGACCTGGTCGCCGCCGCCATCGTGTGCCTGATGGCGCGCGAGCACCTGCGCGCCGCCCCCGAGCCCACGCCTGCCGGCACCGCAGCGGCAACGTCCTGAGCCCCCCTTTCCCTCCGCCAGGCCCCGGCTGCACCGGAGTCTGGCTTCACCCCCTCCCATCCCTTCCAGGAGACAACGATGACGACACGCAACAGCTTCCAGCGCTGCACGCTGGCAGCGGCCGCGGCGACCCTGCTGGCCGCCCCACTGGCAGCGCGGGCCGACCTGCCGCCGGTGACGTTCAAGCCCTATGGCTTCATCAACGCCGAACTCGAGTCCGTCCAGGCCTCGGGCGGCACGACGCCTTACCAGCAGCGCGGCCGCGTGACCGACGGCAACTCGCGCCTGGGCGTGCTGATGAGCTTTGCGGTCGACGCCGAGCTCAAGGCCGTGTTGCAGATCGAAGCCAGCCTGAACAGCTTCGACCAGGGTGGCGTCAGCGACACCGGCTCGACCTCCACGCTGACCTCGCGCAACAGCTATGTCGGCCTGGAGCATGTGCGCTTCGGCAAGTTCCTGGTCGGCAACTATGACTCGGCCTACCGCAGCCTGGTCGGCTCCGGCGGCGAGCTGGGCGGCAACCTGGGCCTGAGCGTGCAAGGCCTGGACCTGTGGAACAACACCTCGGCCCAGCTGACCGGCAACAACTACAGCGTGTTCAGCCGCGGCGAAGCCCGGCTGAAGAACTCGGTCCACTACTTCTCGCCCGAGTGGAAGGGCCTGCAGGCGGCCGTGTCCTACGGCCTTGACGAGGCGCGCAGCGGCGGCCTGAACCGCGGCCGCGCATCGCTGGGCGTCAAGTACCGCATCGGCGCGCTGCAGGTCGGCGTCGGCTTCGACCAGCAAAGCAGCACCGGCGTGGACGTCGCGCGCGGCGAGCAGGGCTGGGGCTTCCGCCTGGCCGGCCAGGATGGCGCGTCCGCGCGCTACACCAAGCTGGTCGCGAGCTACCAGCTGCCGACCAAGACCTACATCGGCGCCGGCATCGAGCAGGCCCGCTACGGCTTCCAGCAGTTCGTGCCGCCCGCGCCGGGCAGCATCTACCCGCAGCTGCTCAACGGCAGCATGAAGCAGACCGGCCTGATGGGCTCCGTCGCCCAGCCCATCGGCGAGCACGCCACGGTGATGCTGTCGGCAGGCCGCATCGGTCGCCTGTCCAATGCCGCCGTCGGCAGCCCCGACGACTACAAGGCCACCCAGATCTCGCTGGGCGCCAAGTACAAGATCAACGACCTGCTGACGACCTACGTCTACGGCACGCGCATCCGCAACCATGCCCAGCAGAGCGTGAACCTCGGCCAGGCGCCGCTGTTCAGCGCCAACCTCGGCAGCCCGGACGCCTACCTGTCGCCCGGCGACAGCCCGCGCGCCATCGGCATCGGCCTGATCGCGAGCTTCTGACGCCGCGCCCCCCTCCACTGCACCCCATTTTGAGGATGTCCATGAAGACCTCCATGACCCTTGCCACGCCCAAATCGGGCCAATCCCGCAGCGCCTCCGCGCTGCTATGCACCGTCGCCGGCCTGAGCCTGCTGGCGCTCGCCGCCTGCGGCGGCGGCGGCGGCGCCAGCAACCCCGGCGCGGTCAGCTATGAATCGGCCAAGCCCTTCCAGGTCGGCACGACCAGCTTCGACCCCGACCTGCCGCCCGAGCCGTCGCTGCCCAGCGACGCGCAGGTCTGCGCGACGCTGGAAGCCAGCAACACGCTGGTCAAGCGCCCTGATGGCGCGCTGCCGCCCGAGGCCGACCCGTCGGTCGCCGGCGTTGGCGTCGCCGCCGACCCGGCCAAGGTGAACCCCGACCAGGCCCGCATCCAGGCCGCGCTGGACGCCTGCGGCGCCGCAGTGGACGCCGAGGTCGGCGCCAAGATCGCCGCGGCCGACGCCGCGGCCACCGCCGCGCAGAAGGCCGCCAACCTGGCCAACGTCAACATCGCCGGCGCCACCGGCGAGGAACTGGCCAAGCCCGAGTACCGCGCCAGCAAGTTCGCGGTGCGCCTGGTGACCAACAAGAGCGGCCCCGGCAACGGCTTCATCAGCGGCCCGCTGACGCTGCCCTCCGGCGTGACGCTGTGGATCGACAAGGGCGTGACGCTGTTCGCCACCCGCGACGTGACGCGCTTCTCGCCCGTCAAGGCCGGCCCCTACTGCGGCAACACCGCGGTCAGCGCCAGCAAGGCCGGCAGCTCGGGCAACTGCTCGGCGCTGATCAACGGCAACAACCTGGTCAACTCGGCCGTGGTCGGCGACGGCAGCATCGACAGCCGCGCCTACGCCGAGATCGTCACCACCAACAAGCTTTACCCGCTGATGAAGGTGGACATGACCTGCTCCAACACCTACGTGTCCTACGCCAAGGACCAGCAGGCCGCCGACGGCACCTCCTGCGACAACGGCGGCACCTTCGTGGACTCCAAGAGCTCGGCCCGCAACATGACCTGGTGGGACCTGGCCTATCTGGGCAACATGGTGCAGAACGGCACGACGGGCTACGGATCGCAGTCCAACTTCCGCATGATGGTCTTCAACTACGCGAAGAACCTGACGCTGTACCGCGTCACGCTGAACAACAGCGCCAACTTCCACGTCGTGCCCGCGGGCGTGGACGGCTTCACCGTCTGGGGTGTGAAGGTGCAGACGCCGTCGCAGGCAGCCTTCGCCAACCCGGCCGGCAACGGCAACCCGCTGTACACCGGCGCGACCTTCGACGAGGACAACGTCAAGAACACCGACGCCTTCGACCCCGGTTCGGCCAGCAAGCCCACCGCCGGCAAGCTGAGCACCGGCAGCGCGACCACCTCGGCAGCCAACATCTCCTTCGACGGCTACCTGAAGAACGTCGTGTTCGCGTACAACTTCATCTCGACCGGTGACGACGACATCGTGCTCAAGGGCAGCAACAACCCCAGCCCCGCGGGCTCGGGCCTGCCCGGCATCGACGGCAATCGCGACGTGCGCAAGGACCGCAAGTACGGGATCATGATCGCCCACAACCACATCTACTGGGGTCACGGCATCTCGATCGGCAGCGAGACCAACGCCGGCGTGAAGAACGTCTACGTCTACGACAACAGCTTCGACGGCTCCGAGGAAGGCCTGCGCATCAAGTCCGACTACGCGCGCGGCGGTGAGGTCAGCAACGTCTATTACAACAACATCTGCATCCGCAAGACGATCAACGCGCTGCTCTTCACGCCCTACTACAGCACCAAGGCGCTGCCTGCCGGCGGTCCGCTGATCCCCAACTTCCACGACATCTACCTGAGCAACGTCAGCATCCAGGGCAAGACCAACGTGAAGCTGATGGGCTTCCAGGCCAACACCGGCGGCTACACCAACCCGCAGTACCCGCTCGTCATGACGATGACCAACGTGGTCACGGACACGCCCAACGGCATGGACCTGATCTCGTCCGACGCCAACCTGACGCTCAGCGGCGTGAACCTGCCCATCCTGCCGGATGCCGCCCGCCGCATCACCGTCAACGGCATGGCGACGCAGGCGGTCGACCCGTCCAAGATCGTGGACTGCAGCCGCGCCTACGTGGACTTCCCGTCGCTGACCAGCCCCAACGGCACCGGCTGGTAAGCCGCGATGCGGGGCTGGCTATCGAAACCCCGAGGGCCGGCCCCGCCCGGGCGATTCCATAATCCATAACGTACCGACGCGCGGCCTGCGGGTCGCGCCCCCTCAACCCCGTCGACGATGCTTCCAAACGCCGTGAACGGCACCGCCACCACCGCAGCCCGCCGCGTCTACCAGGATCTGCGCCACCGCATCCTGGAGATGGAAATGCCGCCCGGCATGCGCATCATCGAGCGCGATATCGCCGCCGAGCATGGCGTCAGCCGCACACCCGTGCACGAGGCCGTGCAGCGCCTGGCCGAGGAAGGCCTGATCGAGATCATGCAGCGCTCCGGCACCTTCGTTGCGCGCATCCCCATCGACCAGCTCGAAGAGGCCATGCTGGTGCGCACTGCCTTGGAGATCGCCGTTGTCGAACGCGCCGCCAGGCGCGTCGACGCCGCCGGCCTCGCGGCGCTGCAGGCCATCCTGGAACGCCAGCGCGACTGTGTCGCCGCGGCCGACATGGCGGGGTTTCACGCCACCGACGAAGCCTTCCACGCCACGCTGGCCGACATCGCCGGCTTCCCCGGCGTGTGGCTGACCATCCTGCAGGCCAAGACGCAGATCGACCGCTTCCGCCGCCTGACGCTGCCCATCGAGGGCCGCATGGCGGGTGTCGTCGAGGAACACACCGCCGTCGTCGAGGCGCTGTCGCGGCGCGACCCCGCCGCGGCCAGCGACGCGATGCGCGAGCACCTGGACCATGTGCTGCCCGTCATCGAGGCCACGCGGGCGTTCCGTCCCGACTACTTCGTCAATCAGTCGCTGTCCGCCACAGGCCGCTGACCTGCCGGCCGCGGCGCAGACCGAGGCCCCCTCCACCATGAACTCTCTCGCCCCCAGCGCCACGCGGGCGCCGATGGCCGTCGCCGTCGGCGAATGCATGATCGAACTCAGCGACGCCGGTGCCGGCCTGCTGCGCCAGGCCTTCGGTGGCGACACGCTGAACACGGCCGTCTACCTGGCGCGCCTGGCCGGCGACGCCTACCGCGTCGGCTACGCCACGGCCCTCGGCGACGCCGACTTCTACAGCGCCGCGATGCTCGAAGCGTGGCGCACCGAAGGCCTGGACACGACCTGGGTCCAGCGCCGCGCCGGCGAACTGCCGGGGCTCTACACCATCCAGGTGGATGCCCATGGCGAGCGCCGCTTCGCCTACTGGCGCAACGACAGCGCCGCGCGCCGCTACCTGTCCAGCGACGCCAGCCCGCTGCTGGCCCGCGAGGCCGACATCGACCTCCTCTACGTCAGCGGCATCAGCCTGGCCATCCTGCCGGAGACCGACCGCGCACGGCTGCTCGCACTGATGCAGCGACTGCACGCGCGCGGCGCCTGCGTCGTGTTCGACAACAACTACCGCCCGCGACTGTGGCCCGACGCCGCCGTCGCGCAGCGCGCCTATGCCGACGCCTACGCGACTGCCAGCGTCGCGCTGGTGACGCTGGACGACGAGATGGCGCTGTTCCCCGGCAGCGGCGGCGAAGACACCGCACTGGCGCAGTGCCGCGCACGCTGCGGCGATGGCACGGAGCTGGTCGTCAAGCGCGGCCAGGCAGACACGCTGGTGGCCCGGCTGCCGGGCGAGTTCCAGGCCGTGCCCACGCGGCGCGTCGAGCGCGTCGTGGACACCACGGCGGCCGGCGACTCCTTTGCGGCCGGCTACCTGGCGGCACGGCTGCACGGCCAGCCTCCCGCGGTGGCCGCGGCCGCCGGCAACGCGCTGGCCGCAACCGTCATCCAGCACCGTGGTGCCGTCATCCCGGCCGAGGCCATGCCGGCGGCGCTGTGGCCCTGACCTCACGCACCAGCGACAAGCGGCCCCTGGGGCCGCTTTCTTTTTTGCCCGGCGCGACGCTCAGGCCTGGGTGGAATCGCCCGCGCTCTGCTCCTCCACGGGCCAGTCGCGGATGTAGGCCTTGAGCATGCGGTTCTCGAAGTCCTGGCTGTCAACGACGGCCTTGGCGACGTCGTAGAACGAGATCACGCCCATCAGCGTCCGGCCGTTCATGACCGGCATGTAGCGCGCGTGGCGGCCCAGCATCATGCGGCGCACCTCGTCGATCTCGGTCTCGGGCGTGCAGGTCAGCGGGTGGTCGTCCATGACGGTGCGCACGATGGTGGAGCCGACGCCACCGCCGTTCTTGACGATGGCCTGGATGACCTCGCGGAAAGTCAGCATGCCGACCAGTTCGCCATGGTCCATGACCACCAGCGAGCCGATGTCACGCTCGGCCATCACGTCGAGGGATTCCTTCAGGGGCTCATCCGGAGAAACAGTGAACAGGGTGCCGCCTTTGACACGCAGGATATCGACGACTTTCATGGGGGCCTCCGAGACGAATACGCCCGGTCAACATAGCACACAATGCCCGCGACTCCACCCAAAACAAACACCATGCCAGGCTTCGATACATTGGCTTTGCATGCCGGCGCCACGCCCGACCCGGGCACCGGCGCGCGGGCGACGCCACTGCACCTTTCCACCTCCTTCGTCTTCGAGTCCAGCGAGCATGCTGCGTCGCTGTTCAACATGGAGCGAGCCGGCCATGTCTACAGCCGGATCTCCAACCCGACGACGGCCGTCTTCGAGGAGCGCATGGCGGCGCTGGACGGCGGCATAGGCGCGATCGCGACGGCCAGTGGCCAGGCTGCCCTGCACCTGGCCATCTGCACGTTGATGGGCGCCGGCGGCCATGTCGTTGCCAGCACGGCGCTGTACGGCGGCAGCCACAACCTGTTGCACTACACCTTGCGCCGTTTCGGTATCGAGACGACGTTCGTGAACCCGCGTGACCTGGACGCCTGGCGCGCGGCCATCCGGCCCGAGACGCGGCTGCTGTTCGGTGAATCGCTGGGCAATCCCGGCCTCGACGTGCTGGACATCCCGGCCGTCAGCGCCATCGCCCACGAAGCCGGCGTGCCGCTGCTGGTGGACGCGACCTTCGCGACACCCTGGCTGCAGCGCCCGGCCGAGCTGGGCGCGGACCTGGTCTACCACTCCGCCACCAAGTTCCTCTGCGGCCATGGCACCGTCGTCGGCGGTGTGCTCGTGGATGCCGGCAGCTTCGACTGGCAGGCGGCCCACGACCGGCACGGCAAGTTCGCCACGCTGTGCGAGCCGTATGACGGCTTCCACGGCATGGTCTTCGCCGAGGAAAGCACCGTCGGCGCCTTCCTGCTGCGCGCCCGCCGCGAGGGCCTGCGCGACTTCGGCGCCTGCATGAGCCCGCACACCGCCTGGCTGATGCTGCAGGGGCTGGAGACGCTGCCGCTGCGCATGCAAAAGCATGTCGCCAACGCCCAGGCCGTCGCCGAGTTCCTGGCCACCCAGTCGCCGGTGGCCAAGGTCGGCTATCCCGGCCTGGCTTCCCACCCCGATCACGCGCTGGCGCAGCAGTTGCTGCCGCGCGGCGCCGGCGCGGTGTTCTCGTTCGACCTCAAGGGCACGCGCGAGCAGGGCCGCGCCTTCATTGAGTCGCTCAAGCTTTTTTCGCACCTCGCCAATGTCGGCGACGCCAAGTCCCTGGTCATCCACCCGGCCAGCACCACCCATTTCCGCATGGACGACGCGGCGCTGGCGCAGGCCGGCATCGGCCCCGGCACGATCCGCCTGTCCATTGGCCTGGAAGACCCGGCCGACCTCATCGACGACCTGAAGCGGGCGCTCAAAGCAGCGAGCAAGGCATGAAGCTGACCGTCGACTCCCGCGAAGCCTATGCCTACACCGGTGGCAAGACCTTCGACCCCGCTCTGCCCTGCGTCGTCTTCATCCACGGCGCGCTGAACGACCACAGCGTCTGGACGCTGCTGGCGCGCTGGTGCGCCCACCACGGTTTTGGCGTGCTGGCCGTGGACCTCCCGGGCCATGGCCGCAGCGGTGGCACGCCGCTGACCAGCATCGAGGCCATCGCCGGCTGGCTGCACCGGCTGCTGGACGCAGTCGGCGTGCGTCAGGCCACCCTGGTGGGCCACAGCATGGGCTCGCTGATCGCGCTCGAAGCGGCCGGACGGGCGTCCAACCTCGTCATGGTCGGCACTGCTTATCCGATGAAGGTCTCGGAGGCCTTGCTGACGACGGCGCGCGACGAGCCCGAGGCGGCGATGGCCATGGTCACTGCGTTCTCGCATTCGATCCCCAGCGCCAAGCCCGGCTACCCCGGCCCGGGCAGTTGGCTTCGCGGCGGCTCTCTGGCGCTGATGCGCCGGCTGCAGTCGCGCCAGACGGCGGTGAATCTGTTCGAGAACGATTTCCAGGTCTGCGACCGTTATGCCGGCGGCGAGGCCGCGGCGGCGCGGGTGGCCTGTCCGGTGCACTTCATCCTCGGCACGCTGGACCAGATGACGTCGCCCAGGCAGAACGCCGTCCTGGGAGGCCTGCTCAAGCCGCGCATCCACATGGTGCCGGCCGGCCACGCGCTGATGGCGGAGGCACCGGACGCGGTACTGGCCGCGCTGCGGGTGGCGCTGCAGGCCTAGGCGGCAGGGCATCCCCGCTTGCCGCGGGCGGCCCGGCGCGCTTGAATGGGCTCATGAGCACGGAACGTTTCACCCGCTTCGCCGACTTCTATCCCTTCTACCTGGGCGAGCACCGGAACCAGGTCTGCCGGCGCCTGCACTTCGTCGGCCTGACGCTGGTCCTCATCTGCATGTGGCAGCTGTTCACCACCGGGGCGCTGGTCTGGCTGCTGTATGGCCTGCTGTGCGGCTACGGCTTTGCCTGGATAGGCCACTTCTTCTTCGAGAAGAACCGGCCGGCCACCTTCAAGTACCCGCTCTACAGCCTGATGGGCGACTGGGTGATGTACCGCGACATCTGGCTGGGCCGCATCAAGTTCTAGTTCCGCCAGGCCATGCCGAGGTTCGCATAGCTGCCGTTGCGCTGCTGCGTCAGCGGGCTGCTCGCGGCCGGCCCGACCAGGCGGCTGGCGCCGACGCCGCCGAAGGCGGTCCAGTGCTGGGTCAGCGAGCGCGTGAAGCTCACGCCGGCATGCACGTCGCGCAGCCCTGCACCCGGGTTGTAGGCCGGCTTGCCGCTGCTCGCCACAGCGGATTCCGGCACGCCGAAGTAGCTGCGCAGGTTCTGCGCGTCACCCGCAGCGAGGCCGATGCCGCTGGTCCATTCCAGCGTGGTGCTGCGGTAGAAGCGCCAGCCCAGGTCCACCCCGGCCGTCAGCCCGCCCTTGCGGCCCAGCAGGTCCTGGGACAGGTTGGCGCCCAGGCTCCAGTCGGGCACGGGGCTGTAGTTGGCGTAGAGCCGTGCGCGCAGCGTGCGCTTCACGTCCGGCAGGCCCTCGGTGGTGGTGGCGTCGCCGCTGTTGCGTCCGCCGTCCACCCGCAAGGCCACGCCCAGGCGCAGCCTGCTGCTGTCGACCAGCAGCGTGCTGGCCCCCGCGCCGGCGCCGTCGCGACCGAAGCCCAGCAGCGCGCTGCCGCCCGAGGTGCTGATGCGCCAGCGCCCCCATTGGAAGGCCCACAGCGGTTTGAGCTTGGTCTGACGCGTGCTGGCGCCGTCGTACTCCGGACGGCTCGCGACGGAGACTCCCAGCAGGTAGCGGGCTGGCTGGTCTTCCGGCTCCTGCTCGGCCTGCTGGGCGCCCGCGCGCAGGACCGCGGTCCCGGCGACAAGGAGGATCAGCGCATGCTTCATGGCCGCCAGCCTAACAGGCCAACCGGCCAGCGGCCGCCGACCGTCAGCCCCGTCCGAGTTCCCGCGACAGCTCGTCGAGCATGTCGTCAACCATGGCGTCCAGGTCGTAGCGCAGCTGCCAGCCCCAGTCGGCCTGGGCGTCGCTGTCGGCGATGCGCTGGGGCCAACTGGCGGCGATGGCCTGGCGGAAGTCAGGCACGCAGTCCATTGTGAACTGTGGCAGGCGGCGGCGGATGCTGGCGGCGATCTGCTCCGGCGTGAAGCTGACGCCGGCGAGGTTGTAGCTGCCGCGCTGCCTGACCCGATCAGCCGGCGCGTTCATCAGCTCGATGGTGGCGCGCAGCGCGTCCGGCATGTACATCATGGGCAGGGCCTGGCCCGCCTCCAGGAAGCAGGTGTAGCGGCCCTCCTTGATGGCGGCGTGGAAGATCTCGACGGCGTAGTCCGTCGTGCCACCGCCGGGCGGCGTCTTCCAGCTGATGAGGCCGGGGTAGCGCAGACTGCGGACGTCCACGCCATGCTTGGCGTGGTACCAGGCGCACCAGCGCTCGCCCGCCAGCTTGGAGATGCCGTAGACGGTCGTCGGATCCATCACGGTTGTCTGTGGCGTGTCCACAGCCGGCGTGCTGGGGCCGAAGGCGGCGATGGAGCTGGGCCAGAAGATGCGGTCCAGCTTCTCGTGCCGGGCCAGCTCCAGCACATTGAGCAGGCCCTTCATGTTCAGGTCCCAGGCCCACATCGGGTGTTTTTCGCCATTGGCCGACAGGGCCGCGGCCAGGTGGTAGATCTGCGTGACCTGGTGGCGCTTGACGATGGTGGCCAGCGCCCCGGCGTCGGTGACGTCCAGCATCTCGTGCTTGAGCGCAGGCACCCGGCCCTGGGGGCTGAGGTCGCTGGTGATGACAGCGTCGTTGCCGTGCAGGCGGGCCAACTCGGCGGCCAGCTCGGTGCCGATCTGGCCATTGGCGCCGATGATGAGGATACGAGGCGTCGTGCTCATTTGACGAGGCCCAGTTCGCGGCCGGCCTGGGCGAAGGCGGCGACGGCCTTCTCCAGGTGCTCGCGCTCGTGCACGGCCGAGATCTGCACGCGGATGCGCGCCTGGCCCTTGGGGACCACCGGGAAGAAGAAGCCGACGGCGTAGATGCCCAGCTCCAGGATGCGCTTGGACAGCTCCTGCGCCTTCACCGCGTCATAGACCATGATGGGCACGATCGGGTGGGTGCCGGGCTTGATCTCGAAGCCGGCGGCCTGGATGGCCTCGCGGAAGTAGGCGGTGTTGGCTTCCAGCTTGTCGCGCAGCTGGGTCGAGCCTTCCAGCAGGTCCAGCACGGCCAGCGAAGCACCGGCGATGCTGGGAGCCAGCGTGTTGCTGAACAGATAGGGCCGCGAGCGCTGGCGCAGCAGCTCGACGACTTCCTTGCGCGCCGCGGTGAAGCCGCCAGAGGCGCCGCCCAGCGCCTTGCCGAAGGTGCCGGTGATGATGTCGATCTTGCCGAACACGCCGCGGTACTCAGCCGTGCCGCGACCGGTCTTGCCCATGAAGCCGGACGCGTGGCATTCGTCTATGCCCAGCAGCGCGTCGTAGCGGTCACAGAGTTCGCGGATCTTGTCGAGCTGGGCGATGGTGCCGTCCATGGAGAACACACCGTCGGTAAACACCAGCGTGAAGCGTGCGCCCTTGTCCTTGGCTTCCTTCAGGCAACGCTCCAGGTCCTCGAGGTTGTTGTGCTCGTAGCGGTAGCGCTGGGCCTTGCACAGGCGGATGCCGTCGATGATGGAGGCGTGGTTCAGCGCGTCGCTGATGATGGCATCCTGCTCGCCCAGCAGCGGCTCGAACAGGCCACCGTTGGCGTCGAAGGCCGCAGCGTAGAGGATGGCGTCCTCGCAGCCGACGAAGCGGGCGATGCGGGCTTCCAGTTCCTTGTGCAGATCCTGCGTGCCGCAGATGAAGCGCACCGACGACAGGCCGAAGCCATGCGTGCGCAGCGCTTCATGAGCCGCCGCGATGACCTGGGGGTGCGACGACAGGCCCAGGTAGTTGTTGGCGCACAGGTTGATGACAGCGCGGCCGTCGGTCGTCTGCACGACGGCACCCTGGGGCGTCGTGATGATGCGCTCGGACTTGTAGAGGCCGGCGGCGCGAATGCCGTCCAGCTCGGTCTGGAGGTGTTGGTAGAAGGCCTGGCTCATGCGCCGCTCCTGATGCACAATTCGGTAAATTGAATTCGTTCGATATATCGAACTTTCGTGCAGTATCCAAAAAACGTCCATCCCGGTCAAGCATGAACAAGCCCGCCACCGATCTCGAGCCGCCGCGCGTCGGTGCCGCCCTTCAGGCGCTGCGCGGCAGCCGTGGCCTGTCGCTGGATGACCTGTCCAAACGCGCCGGTGTCAGCAAGTCGATGTTGTCGCAGATCGAGCGCAACCAGGCCAATCCCACGGTGGCCGTGGTGTGGCGACTCGCGAACGCGCTTGGCGTGGAGATGGGCGAGCTGCTGGGCGGCGAGCGCGCGGCCACGCCGGCCATCGAGACCGTGCCCGCCCACGCGACGCCAGGCCTGACCAGCCCGGACGGACTGTGCAAGCTGCGCATCCTGGGCCCCATCGAGCTGGCCGGCCAGTTCGAGTGGTATGAACTGCATGTGCAGCCCGGCGGCCTGCTGGACAGCCAGGCCCACGAGCCCGGATCGCGCGAGCACCTGAGCGTGTTGACCGGCAGCCTGGAGGTCACTGCGCAGGGCGTGACGAGCCGGCTCAAGGCCGGCGAGACTGCCCGCTACGCTGTGGACGGCCCGCATGCGATCCGAAACGCCGGCAAGTCGGCGGCGACGGCGCTGATGGTGGTGCTGCACCCCTGATCTGACCCCTGCAAGACCACCACCGCATGGAAGCCCTGAACCACACCGTCTTTCTCTGGCTCAATGCCCCCGAGCAGCCGAACGCGCTGGCCGAGGTACTGGCCATCTTCCTGGCCGAGTACCTCATCTGGGCGGTGCCGGCGCTGATCGGCCTCGGCTGGCTGCGCGGCGACGAACGCACCCGCAAGGCCATGCTCGTCGCCACCGCGGCGGCACTGCTGGGCCTGCTCGTCAACCAGCTCATCGGCCTGGCCTGGGATCACCCGCGCCCCTTCGTCATCGGGCTGGGCCACACGCTGATCCCGCATGTTGCCGACTCCTCGTTTCCCAGCGACCACCTGACGCTGTGGTGGGCCGTGGCCTTCAGCCTGCTGCTCCAGCGCACGCCGCGCGGCCTCGGGGCCTGGCTGGTACCGCTGGGGCTGCCCATCGCGTGGGCACGCATCTACCTGGGCGTGCACTATCCGCTGGACATGCTGGGTGCCGCGCTGATGGGCCTGTCCAGCGCCTGGCTGAGCTTGCGTGCGGCTCAGGGCTATCTGCCACCGGTCTACCGGCTGGCCAGCCACATCCACCGCGCGCTGTTCAGCCGGCTGATCGCGCGGGGCTGGGTGCGCGACTAGGCCTGTTCAGGGCAGGGAGTTCTCGGCAGCGGCCAGCAGGCGCCCCAGCGTCAGCCGGCTCCATTCGCCCTGCGTCCACAAATTGGTCAGCAGGCCCTGGCGCTGCGCCAGGAAGGCACTCAGCAGCGGCTCGGCCGATGTCTGCTCGGGTTCGCCCAGCAACACGAAGCGCTGCACGCCCTCCTCATCCAGCCGGCCCACGACATCGAGCGCACAGAGCTTCTCGACGACCGGCGCCAGTTGCAGCGGGTCGATGCGCAGCGCCCGCGCGAGCCCATGCTGCGACAGGCCATGCCGTGCCCCACCGCGAGCCTTCAGCAGCGTCTCCAGCACCTCCAGCGCGATGGCCAGCGGCTGGCCCGGCGTGTCGGGGCGCAGGTGCAGCCGATCCGTCAGGCTGGGCGTGTTGGCCGCCAGGATGGCGCCCAGCAGCACGATGACCCAGCCAAGATAGACCCAGATCAGGAAGACAGGCACGGTCGCGAAGGCACCGTACAGTGTCGAATAGGTCGGTACCTGCTTCACGTACCAGGCCAGCAGCGACTTGGCGAGCGAGAAACCGATGGACACGAAGGCCCCGCCCAGCAGCGCATGACGCCAGCGCACATGGGTGTTGGGCACGTAGTGGAACAGGCCGGCGACAGCCAGCCCCAGCAGCATGATGTCGGCGCCCCCCAACAGCGCCGCCAGGTCGCCGGGCAGCTTGGTGAACAGGCCCTGGCCGACGCTGACCGCGTAGCTCGTCAGCGTCAGGCTGCCGCCCAGCAGCAGCGGCCCCAGCGTCAGCGCAGCCCAATAGACGAGGACGCGCTGGGCCATTGGCCGCGGGCGCTGCACGCGCCAGATGGCGTTCAGGGTGCGGTCTATGGTCAGCATCAGCGCCAACGCCGTGACGCCAAGAGCCACCAGGCCGACCACGCCCAGCTTGTTGGCCTTGGCCGCGAACTGCGTCAACGAGGCCAGCACCGGCTTGGCGATGTTGGCCGGAATCAGGCTCTTCAGGAAATACTGCTCCAGCGCTGCCTGGAAGCTGGAGAACATCGGGAAGGCCGTGAAGACGGCCAGCATCACCGTCAGCAGCGGGACCAGCGAGATCAGCGTCGTGAAGGTCAGGCTGCCGGCCGTGAGGCCCAGCTTTTCCTCGCGGAAGCGTTGACGGAATGTCTGCAGCGTCTGCAGCCAGGGCCAGGCCAGCAGGTCGGCCACGAACTCGCGCACGAAGGCGACGGGGTTGCGGGCCAGCGGCAACTCGAGCGACTCGGGTGCGGCGGGCGGGAGAGGTGTCGAGGACATGGCTTCTATGATGCCGCAGCTATGTCCCCTGCCCTTGAAAGAACCCGTCCCCGCGCCAACGAGCGCCTGTCTCGCAACCTCGCGCTGGCCGGCGTCGTCGCGCTGATCCTGCTGTGCCTCGCCTGGGAGCTGTGGCTGGCGCCTACCGGCCGGGGCACGCTGGCGCTCAAGGTACTGCCGCTGCTGCCGGCTCCCGTCGGGCTGTGGCGCTATCGCATGTACACCTACCGCTGGGTGGCCCTCTTCATCTGGCTCTACGTGCTGGAAGGCCTGGTGCGCGCGACCAGCGAGGGCGGACTCGGCCAGTGGCTGGCAGCAGGTGAAGTGCTGCTGAGCGTCGTCGTGTTCACTGCCTGCACGGCCCAGATCCGGCTGCGGCTCGCGGCCGCCAAGACGGCATGAACGATTTCATCGCTGCCCTGCAGTCCCGCCTCGGCGAGGCCGGGCTGCTGACAGGCGGCGACCTGTCGGCCTACGAGAACGACTGGCGCAGGCGCTACGCCGGCAAGGCCCTGGCCGTAGCGCGGCCGGCGTCGACCGACGAGGTGGCGGCCGTGCTGCGTCTGTGCCACGCGCACCGCGTGGCCGTCGTGCCCCAGGGGGGCAACACCGGCTTGGTCGGCGGCTCGACGCCCGACGACAGCGGCCGCCAGTTGGTGCTGAGCCTGGCGCGCCTGCAGCGCGTGCGCGGCATCGACGTCGCCAACGCCAGCCTGACGGCCGAGGCCGGCTGTGTGCTGGCCGACGTGCAGGCAGCGGCGGCGCAGGCAGGCCTGCTGTTCCCGCTCAGCCTGGCGGCCGAGGGTTCGTGCACCTTGGGCGGCAACCTGGCGACGAACGCTGGCGGCACGCAGGTGCTGCGCTATGGCAATGCACGCGAGCTGTGCCTGGGGCTGGAAGTGGTGACGGCAGCCGGCGAGGTCTGGCATGGTCTGAGCGGCCTGCGCAAGGACAACACCGGCTACGACCTGCGCGATCTCTTCATCGGAAGCGAGGGCACGCTGGGCGTCATCACGGCTGCGACGATGAAGCTCTACCCGCAGCCCAGGGAGCGCCTGACCGCGCTGGCGGCCTGCGCGTCGTTGGACGACGCCGTTGCGCTGCTGGGCCTGGCGCGCGAGCGCGCGGGCGATGCACTGACCGGCTTCGAGGTCATGAACCGCGCCTCGCTGGCGCTGGTGGCGCGAGAGTTGCCTCAACTGGTTCAGCCGCTCGGTGCCGCCGCGTGGACGGTACTGCTGGAGCTGTCTGATGCAGAAACCGCCGAGCATGCGCGCTCCGTCTTCGAGGGTTTGCTTGAAGCCGCCGCCGAGCGCGGCTGTGTGCAGGACGCGGCCATTGCGCAGAACCTCGCGCAGGCCAAGGCCTTTTGGCATCTGCGCGAATCCATCCCGCTGGCCCAGGCGCAGGCGGGTCTGAACATCAAGCACGACATCTCACTGCCGGTGTCCGCCATTCCCAGCTTCGTCGCCCAGATGGACGCGGCGCTGGCCGCCTACCTGCCGGGCATCGAGGTGATCGACTTCGGCCACTTGGGCGACGGCAACCTGCACTACAACGTGCAGGCGCCCGCCGGCGTAGCGCCGGCGGCCTTCCTGGCCGCGCACGAGGCGGCGATCAATGGGCAGGTCTACGACGCCGTGCAGCAGCACGGCGGCTCGATCTCCGCCGAGCATGGCATAGGCCGGCTCAAGCGCGAGGAGTTGGCCCGGCGCAAGGACGCGACGGGCCTCACGCTGATGCGCGCGATCAAGCGGGCGCTCGACCCGCTCGACCTGCTCAACCCGGGACGGGTTCTGTAGCCCGGCGGCCGGTAACGACCCGGCCCGCCTTGACGAGGAGGCGGAACACGAACCGCACCAGCACCAGGGCCAGCACCGCCTCGATCAGCGTCAGCACGAACGCGCCCACCACCGTGAAGCGCGGCGCACGGCGCTGGAACTTGGCCAGCGCGTGGTCGCGGGCGATCTCGATGCTGTCGTAGAAGGTCGGCACGATCAGCAGCGTCAACAGCGTCGACGTGATGGTGCCGCCGATGATGGCCACGGCCATGGGGCGGTAGAACTCGCCACCCTCGCCCACGCCAATGGCCACCGGCAGCATGCCGGCGATCAGCGCCAGCGTCGTCATCAGGATGGGGCGAAAGCGCTTGCGGCCCGCGTGCATCAGCGCCTCCTCCCGGTCCACGCCGGCCGCCTCTTCCTGGCGCGTCGCGTCCAGCAGGAGGATGGCGTTCTTGGCCACCAGGCCCATCAGCATGATGACGCCGATCAGGCTCATCAAGTTCAGTGTTCCGCGCGTCAGGATCAGCGCGACGACCACGCCGATCAGGCTCAGCGGCAGCGACAGCATGACGCCCAGCGGCGCCGTGAAGCTGTTGAACTGGATGACCAGCACGAAGTACATCAGCGCGATGCCGCTCAGCAGCGCCGTGATCATGGCAGTGAAAACGACCTGCTGGTCGCGCGCCGCACCGGCCAACTCGATGCCGAAGCCGGGCGGGAAGTCGATCTTCTCGGCCAGCTTCTTGGCCTCGGCCGTGATCTCCCCGGATGAGCGGCCCTGGGCGTTGGCGCTGACCGTGATGGTGCGCTTGCCGTCGCCATGCTGGATCTGGCCCGGACCCTTGCCCATCGTGACGGTGGCGATCTGGTCCAGCGGCACCATGCGGTTGGTGCCGGAGACGGCGATGGGCAGGCGCTCGATGTTGGCCGCGTCGACGCGGTCGGCCGGGTGCAGGCGGATGGACACGTCGCGGGTCTCGCCGGTCGGGTCCACCCAGTCACCGGCCTCGACGCCGGCGAAGGCCACGCGCAGCGCCTGGGCCGCGTCGTTGACGGAGATGCCCATCTGGTTGGCCAGGCCGCGGTCCAGCGCGATCTGCAGCTCGTTCTGCGGATCCTGCTCGGAGTAGCCGATGTCGACGGCCCCCTTGATGCCCTGCATGGTCTTCTGGAATTCCTGCGTGATCTCCTGCAACTTGCGCGAGTCGGCGCCGTAGAAGCGGATCTGCACCGGCTTCTGCGCCCCGTTGTTCAGGTCATCCAGCACGACGTACTCGGCGCCGACAAGGCGGCCGACCTTCTCGCGCAATTCCTTGGCGACCTCTGCCGCCGAGCGCTGGCGCTCGGTGCTCTTACCGATGTCGACGTAGATCCGGCCGCCGCTGGCGTTAGGGTAGGCCGTCGTCGCCTTGGTCTCCTTGATCGTCGAAGCCAGGGCTGCGGCGGCATCGAGCTTGAGCTTGGAATAGTCCAGGCTGCTGGACGCGGGGCTGCGCACCTCGATGGCGAGGAAGCCGGCGTCGGCCTGCGGCAGGAAGCTGGAGCCGCCCACTGTGGCCTGCAGCGCGATGGCGCCAACGAAGCTGACGACGGCGAACGCGGCCATCCAGCGGCGGTGATGCAGCGCCCAGGCGATGACATGGCCGTAGCCGTTGGCGACGCCGTCGAACCAGTGGTTGAAGCGTTCCAGCAGCTTGCCGAAGCCCTTCTTGGGCTGGTCGTGGTAGCCCGGGGGGTCACCCCAGTAGGCCGACAGCATGGGGTCCAGCGTGAAGCTGATCAGCAGCGACACGATGACGGAGGCGACGACAGTCAGCGCGAAGGGCTTGAACCACTGGCCGGGGCCGTTGCCCATGAATGCGACCGGCACGAACACGGCCACGATGGCGAAGGTGGTCGCCGCGACGGCCAGGCCGATCTCGGCCGTGCCCTCGCGCGCCGCCGTCACGCGGTCGCTGCCACGCTCCATGTGGCGGACGATGTTCTCCCGCACGACGATGGCGTCATCGATGAGCACGCCGATGGCCAGGGACAGGCCCAGCAGGCTCATGAAGTTCAGCGAGAAGCCCATCAGCCAGACGGCGATGAAGGCCGCCAGCACGGAGGTGGGTAGCGACAGCGCCGTGATCAGCGTCGAGCGCCAGCTGTTCAGGAAGGCGTAGACGACGAAGATGGTCAGACCGGCGCCAAAGACCAGCGCATGCGTCACGTTGTGCAGGCTGTTCTCGGCGTCCTTGCCGCCGTCCTGCGTGACCTCCAGCGTGGTGCCCTTGGGCAGCTCCTTCCTGATCTCGTCGACCAGCTTGCGCGAGTCGTTGGCGACGCTGACGGTGGATGCGTCGCGCGAGCGCGTGATGGATATACCCACGTTGGGCCGGCCGTTGCGCAGCGAGTAGCCGGTCATTTCGGCGAAGCCGTCCTGCACCTGGGCAACCTGGCCCAGGCGCACGACCATGCCGCTGTTGCGCTTGATGATCATCTGCTCGAATTCGCTCGGCGATTCGAGGCGGCCCAGCAAGCGGATGCTCTGGTCTTCCAGCGTGCCGCGCACCTTGCCGACCGGCGCCGTCGTGTTCTGCGCGCGCACGGCGTTCAGCACCTCGGTGACGGAGACGCCGAACTCGCGCAACTTGTCGGCGCGCAGCAGGATGGACAGCTCGCGCTTGAGGGCGCCGTTGACGCCGACGGTCGACACGCCCGCGATGCCGCGGAAGCGCTCGGCGAGCTTGTCTTCCGCGAGGCGGCTGAGCTGGGCGTGGGTCAGCGTCGTGCTGGACAGCGACAGCTGCAGGATGGGCTGGGCGCCCGGGTCGGCCCGCGTGATGATGGGCTCGCGGATCTCGGTGGGCAGCTTGTAGCGTACCGACGCTATGGCGTTGCGCACTTCGTCGGCGGCCTCGATCATGTTCTTCGAGAAGTCGAAGACCAGCACGATGGTGGCGCTGCCCTCGCGCGACGTGGAGTTGGAGCGGTCCACGCCGGAGATGCTCTGCAGCGCCTTCTCGATGCGGTTGACGACTTCACGCTCCACCGTCTCGGGGGACGCGCCCGGGTAGGGGATGTTGATGACGAGCACTGGCGGCTCGACCTCTGGGAACTGGTTGACCTTGAGCTTGGACAGCGCCAGCAGGCCGACCAGCATCAGCCCGACGACCATGACGACGGTCGCGACGGGCTTGTTGATGCTGAAGTTGGAGAGGAACATGGTTGAGCCTCCTGCTTACTTGCTGGCGGTGGGCGTCGGCGCGGCGGCCGCGGCGACGGCCGAGGCCGCGCCCGAGCCTGCGGCCACGCGCTGCACGGGCGCGCCGTCCACCAGGTTGCCGGCTGGTGCGCGCAGCACCTCGTCGCCCAGGGCCAGGCCCGAGGCGATGACGACCTCGCCGCGGCGCTCGTCGCGCCCGCCCACGGTCACGGCCACCTTCTTCAGCTGGTTGCTGGCGACCTTCCAGACGAAGGCGTTGTCGCCCTGGCGCTGCACCGAGCCCTCGGCCAGCACCAGCACGCGGCGGTCCGCACTCTCGACCCGGCCTTCTGCGTAGAGGCCGGCCACCTGCGGCGCCTTGTCACGCTCGTTGAACTCGGCGATCAGTTCGACCTGGCGCGTCGTGGCGTTAGCTGCCGCGTCGATGCGCGCCAGCTTGCCGCGGAACTCGGCGCCACCAAAGCCGTTGATGCGGAAGGCCACCGGCTGGCCGAGCCTGAGCTCGCCCAGCCGGTCGGCGGAGACCTGGCCCTCGAAGCGCATGGACGCCGGGTCGATGACCTTGACGAGCTCGCGCCCGATCTGGACGGTGTCGCCCACCGAGGTCTTGCGCTCGCTGACGACGCCGTCGAAGGGTGCACGCACCTCGGTGCGCGAGACCTGCTGGCGGGCCGTGACGGCGCGCGCCCTGGCCGCGGCCAGCTCGCTCTGTGCGGCATTGCGGCGCACCTCGGCATCCTCCAGACCTTGCATGGAGATCATGCCCTGCTGATTCAGCGTGCGCTGGCGTGCCAGCACGCGCTCGGTCTGCTCGAAGCTCTGCTGGGCGGCGCGCAGCGCCTCCTCGGCAGACGTGAGGCTGTCGCGGATGGCCGTGGGGTCGAGGCGGATGATGAGGTCGCCGGCGCGCACGCGCTCGCCGTTGTCCTTGGCGACCTGCAGCACGACGGCCGCAACCTCGGCGCGCAGGTCGGCGCGGCGGGCCGGCTGGATGGCCCCGGTGATGACGGGCGCGCCGATCAGGCCGCTTTGGCCGACCCGGCGAAGGTCTTCCGGCGCCAGCAGCAGCGGCGCCGCCGTCTTGGCCGCCGCGGCCTTGGCTTCGTCGGGCTTGCCACCCTTGCTGCAGGCGGTGAGAGTCAGGGCCAGCGTCAGGGCAGTGAGGATCGGCGTTGCACGCGTCATGGAGAAGCTTTCTTCAGAGGACAGGGATCGGACGACACAAACGGTTGAGCTTAACGATCCGGCAACACTTCGCCAGAGGTCATGCACCGAGGGATGCGGCGCGACGGGCCGCGTGGGGTGGGCGTCAGCCGCGCTGCCAGCGCAACGGCCAGGCGCCCTGCTGCCAACGCTGCAGCCACAGCAGGCCGATCAGCGTCTTGGCATCGGTCAATTCGCCACAGGCGGCAAGCCGGTCCAGCTCGGCGACGGTGTGCGTGACGAGTTCGAGGAACTCGCCCTTGTCCAACTTCTGCTCGCCCTTCGTGAGGCCGCGAGCAAAGTAGATGTGTATGCCTTCGTCCGAATAGGCGATGGCGTTGTGCAACACGCCGGCATGGGCCCATTCGGCGGCGCCGTAGCCGGTCTCCTCGGCGAGCTCGCGCCGGCCGCAGGCCAGCGGATCCTCGCCGGCGTCGAGCTTGCCAGCCGGGAACTCCAGCATCACGCGGCCCATGGGGTAGCGGTACTGGCGCTCCATCAGCAGCCGACCGTCGTCCAGCAGCGGCACGACCATGACGGCGCCGGGATGTCGGATGTACTCGCGATGGGCCGTGCCGCCGTCGGGCAGCGCGACGCGGTCGCGGCGGACATCGAGGAAATGGCCGCGATAGACCTGGTGGCTATCGAGCGGCCGCTCGACGAGGTGTTCGTCAATGTCGGCCACGGCGCAGATACCTCCAGACGAAGCCGGGGAAGCCCAGCGTGACGAAGAGGCAGGCCGCCGCCGCGTAGAACTCCCAGCCCTGCTCGTGGCGCTGGCCGATGCGCGCCTCCAGCAGCGAGCCGACGGCAAAGGTCAGCACGGCCATCAACACCAGCTCCAGCACCCGCCACCAGGCGGCCTTGTGGCTGCGGCGCGGGCCGACGAGCAGCAGGCGCTCGCTGAAATAGGGCAGATTGGCCGCGACGACGGCCGCGGCCAGAACCAGCCAGACCGCAACTGTCTGGTCCATCAGGCCGCGCCGGACCGCTCGGAGCGGCCCGCCCCCCTCACGGGGAACGACGAACAAAGGCCGCGCGAGAACCGCATGTCAGGTCGACAAGGCCTTGACGATAGCCTCGGCGCACATGGCCATCAGGCCGCCCGGCAGCAGGCCGAAGACCAGCACCGCAGCGCCGTTCAGCGACATGACGAAGCGCACGTCACCGGGTGCCGCGAGAGGCGCCGTGTCGGTCGGTTCGTCGAAGAACATGACCTTGACGACGCGCAGATAGTAGAAGGCACCCACCAGCGACACGACGACAGCGAAGACGGCCAGCCAGATATAGGCCGTGTCATGCGTGGCAACCAGCGCCTGCAGCACGGCCAGCTTGGCGTAGAAGCCCACCGTGGGCGGCACGCCGGCCAGCGAGAACATGAAGAGGGTCATGACCAGCGCGAACCAGGGGCTGCGCTTGGCCAGACCGGCCAGGTCCTTGATCTCCTCGGCCTCATGCCCCTGGCGCGACAGCAGGATGACCATGCCGAAGGTGCCCAGCGTCGTCAGCACATAGGTGACTGCGTAGAACATGGCCGAGCTGTAGGCGTTGGCGGCGGACAGCGTGTTGTTGTTGACGACGCCAGATGCCATGCCCAGCAGCATGAAGCCCATGTTGGCGATGGTCGAGTAGGCCAGCATGCGCTTGAGGTTGCTCTGCGCAATGGCTGCCAGGTTACCGACCAGCAGCGACATGATGGACAGCACAACCAGCATCTGCTGCCAGTCCACAGCCAGGCCGATCATGCCCTCGACGAGCAGGCGCACGGTGATGGCGAACGCGGCCAGCTTGGGGGCCCCACCGATCAGCAGCGTGATAGCCGTCGGTGCGCCCTGGTAGACGTCCGGCACCCACATGTGGAACGGCGCGGCGCCGAGCTTGAAGGCCAGGCCGGCGACGACGAAGACCACGCCGAACACCAGCACTGCACGGTTGGGCGTGCCCTTGGAGATGACGTCGAAGACCTCGGGGATGCTCAGCGATCCGGTGGCGCCGTACATCATCGACAGGCCGTACAGCAGGAAGCCGCTGGCCAGCGCGCCGAGGACGAAGTACTTCATCGCGGCCTCGGTCGACACCGCATGGTCACGGCGCAGCGCGACCAGCGCGTACAGCGACAGGCTCATCAGCTCGAGGCCAAGGTAGACGACCAGGAAGTTGTTCGCCGACAGCATCACGTTCACGCCCAGCAGCGAGAACAGGCTGAGGATGAAGAGCTCGCCCTTGAGCATCTCGCGCACGCCGGCATAGGGGCGCGCATAGACAAGGGCGATCAGCGTGGCGACACAGGCGAAGCCGGCGAGCAGGTGGCCCATCGGATCGGCGACGACCATGCCCTGCATGGCATAGATGGTCAAGCCGATGTCGAAGTCGCGGAAATGCATGGCCGCGACGACGACCAGCGTCAGCTGGGTCAGCCAGTAGGTCGGGCGGCGCTGCTCGTCGGTGACCCAGAGGTCCACCAGCGCGACGACGCAGCCCATCGCCAACAGCAGGATTTCGGGATAGATCGCGAGCCAGTTCATGTCGTTCATTGTTTTGCCTCAGCTCGTCATCAACCCGGGATGAGCTTGCTCTGCGCGACGTGCTGCAGCAGCTCGACGACCGAGACGTGCATCACGTCGGTGAAGGGCTTGGGGTAGACGCCCATGTAGAGGGTGGCCACGGCCAGGAGGGCGAGCATGACGAACTCGCGCTGGTTGATGTCCTTGAGCGCACGCACGTCGTCGTTGGCGATGTCGCCGAAGTAGACGCGCTTGATCATCCACAGCGTGTAGGCCGCGCCGAACACCAGCGCTGTCGCGGCAATGCCGCCCAGCCAGAAGTTGTACTTCACGGTGCCGAGGATGACCATCCACTCACCGACGAAACCGGCCGTTGCGGGCAAGCCGCAGTTGGCCATGCCGAAGAACACGGCGAAGGCCGCGAAGGTGGGCATGGTGTTGACGACGCCGCCGTAGGACGCGATCTCTCGCGAGTGCACGCGGTCGTAGAGCACGCCAATGCACAGGAACATCGCACCCGACACGAAGCCGTGCGAGATCATCTGCACCAGGCCGCCGGAGATGCCCAGCTCGTTGAAGACGAAGAAGCCCAGCGTCACGAAGCCCATGTGCGCGATGGACGAGTAGGCCACCAGCTTCTTCATGTCCTTCTGCACCAGCGCGACGAGGCCGATGTAGACGACGGCGATCAGCGACATCGCGATGATGAGCCACGACCATTCACGCGCCGCGTCCGGCGCGATCGGCAGCGAGAAACGCAGGAAGCCGTAGCAGCCCAGCTTCAGCATGATGGCCGCCAGCACGACGGAGCCGCCGGTAGGTGCCTCGACGTGGGCGTCGGGCAGCCAGGTGTGCACCGGCCACATCGGCACCTTGACCGAGAACGCGGCCAGGAAGGCGAAGAACAGCCATGTCTGTGCGCCGCCGGCCAGCGGCAGCTTGTGCCAGGTCTGGATGTCGAAGCTGCCGGCCGACTGGTAGTACAGGTACAGCAGCGCGACCAGCATCAACAGCGAGCCGGCCAGCGTGTACAGGAAGAACTTGAAGGCCGCGTAGACGCGGTTCGGGCCGCCCCAGACGCCGATGATGATGTACATCGGGATCAGCGTGGCCTCGAAGAACACGTAGAACAGCATGCCGTCCAGCGCGCTGAACACGCCCACCATCAGGCCCGACAGGATCAGGAACGCGCCCATGTACTGGTTGACGCGCGTCTCGATGACCTCCCAGGCCGAGATGACGACGATGATGGTGATGAAGGCCGTCAGCGGCACGAACCACATCGAGATGCCATCCACGCCCAGGTGGTAGCGGATGTTGAAACGGTCGATCCAGGGTTGGTTCTCGACGAACTGCATTGCGGCCGTCGTTGTATCGAAGCCCGTGATCAGCGGCAGGGTGACGAGGAAACTCGCCACGGCCGCGACCAGCGCCATCCAGCGCACGGCCCGGGCCTGTTCGTCGCGCCCGACCGCCAGCAGCAGCGCGCCGCAGACGATAGGCAGAAAAATCGCAAGACTCAGCAACATTCTTGTTCTCCGCCGCGTCGATCAGAGCCCGAACAGGGCACTGAACTGGGGCTTGATATAGGGCCAGAGCTGCCAGGTCATCAGACCCATGACGCCAAGGATCATGACGAGGGCGTACCAGTACAGGTAGCCGGTCTGCGCGCGGCGCACCAGGCCCGCGATGCCGCCGACGGTCTTGGCGGACCCGTTGATGATGATGCCGTCGATCAGCCCCGCATCGCCGCCCTTCCACAGGCCCGTGCCGATGAGGCGGGCCGCGCGGGCCAGGATGTTCTCGTTGATCCAGTCCATGAAGTACTTGTTCTCCAGGACGATGATCAGCGGGCGCAGCACCTTGGCCAGCGTGGCCGGGATGCTGGGGGCGACCATGTAGAACACGTAGGCCGTGACGACGCCGGCAAGCGCCAGCCAGAACGGCAGCGTGGACAGGCCATGCAGCGCCATCGCAGCTGCGCCATGGAAGCCCTCGGCCAGCTCCTCCATCGCCGGGTGGGCGTGCAGATTGACGAGGATGGCGTCCTTGAAGAAGTCGCCGAACAGCATGGGCTGGATGGTCATGAAGCCGATGACGACCGACGGGATGGCCAGCAGCACCAGCGGCACGGTGACGACCCAGGGCGACTCGTGCGGCGTGTGGTCCTCGTCATGCGCGTGATGCGCATCGTGCTCGGCCGCATCCTCCTGCGGGAAGGGCTTGTGGTGGAAGTTCTCCTTGCCATGGAAGACGAGGAAGTACATCCGGAACGAGTAGAAGGCCGTCACGAACACGCCGGCGATGACGGCGAAGTAGGCGAAGCCCGCGCCCGGCAGGTGGCTGGCGTGCACGGCCTCGATGATGGAGTCCTTGGAGTAGAAGCCCGAGAACAGCGGCGTGCCGATCAGTGCCAGCGAACCCAGCAGCGACGTGATCCACGTGATGGGCATGTACTTGCGCAGGCCGCCCATGTTGCGGATGTCCTGGTCGTGGTGCATGCCGATGATGACGGAGCCAGCGCCGAGGAACAGCAGCGCCTTGAAGAAGGCGTGCGTCATCAGGTGGAAGACGGCGACCGAGTAGGCCGAAGCGCCCAGCGCCACCGTCATGTAGCCCAGCTGCGACAGCGTGGAATAGGCGACGACGCGCTTGATGTCGTTCTGGATGATGCCCAGGAAGCCCATGAACAGCGCCGTGATCGCACCGATCACCATGACGAAGTTCAGCGCCGTGTCACTCAGCTCGAACAGCGGCGACATGCGTGCCACCATGAAGATGCCGGCCGTCACCATCGTCGCGGCGTGGATCAGCGCGGAGATGGGGGTCGGACCTTCCATGGAGTCCGGCAGCCAGACATGCAGCGGGAATTGCGCCGACTTGCCCATCGCGCCGATGAACAGGCAGATGCAGGCGACGGTCAGCAGCGCCCAGTCGGTGCCGGGGAAGAGCATCTGCGACAGGATGTCTGCCTTGGCGAAGGTCTCGGCGTAGTTCAGCGAACCGCCGAAAGCCACCAGCAGGCCGATGCCCAGGATGAAGCCGAAGTCACCGACCCGGTTCACCAGGAAGGCCTTCATGTTGGCGAAGATGGCCGTCGGCTTCTTGTACCAGAAGCCGATCAGCAGGTAAGACACCAGGCCCACCGCTTCCCAGCCGAAGAACAGCTGCAGCATGTTGTTGCTCATGACCAGCATCAGCATGCTGAACGTGAACAGCGAGATGTACGAGAAGAAGCGCTGGTAGCCGTCGTCCTCTTCCATGTAGCCGATGGTGTAGATGTGCACCATCAGCGACACGAAGGTCACGACGCACATCATCATGGCCGTCAGACCGTCGATGAGGAAGCCGACTTCCATCTTCAGCGCGCCGAGCGTCATCCACTCGTAGACGGTGGCGTTGAAACGCGCGCCGTCGACGGCGACGCTGTACAGCGTCATCGCAGAGATGATGAAGGCGATGAGCACGCCAAGGATGGTGACCATGTGCGAGCCGCGGCGGCCCACCGTCTTGCCGAAGAAGCCGGCCACGATGGCGCCCGCGAGCGGCGCCAGCGGCACCGTCAGCAGCAGGTTCTGGGAGAGTTGTGCAGACATCTTTTTCTCAACCCTTCAGCGCGTCGAGTTCCTCGACGTTGATGCTGGCTCGGTTGCGGAACAGCACGACCAGGATGGCCAGGCCGATGGCCGATTCGGCCGCCGCGACGGTCAGGATGAAGAACACGAAGACCTGGCCCGCCATGTCGCCCAAGTAGTGCGAGAAGGCAACGAAGTTCAGGTTGACCGCCAGCAACATCAGCTCGATGGCCATCAGCAGCACGATCAGGTTCTTGCGGTTCAGGAAGATACCGATCACCGACAGGGCGAACAGCATCGCGCCCAGCGTCAGGAAATGGCCCAGCGTGAGCCCATTCAGTCCAGCGATGCCGATCATGCCTGGCCTCCTTCGGTCGGTGCGGCAGGGGGTGCCGGCGGTGCGGCGACGGTCGGCGCCATCTTGACGATCTTCAGGCGCTGCGCCTTGGTGACCTTGACCTGCTCGGAGGGATCCATGGCGCGCGAGTCCTTGCGGCGGCGCAGCGTCAGCGCAATGGCGGCGACGATGGCGACCAGCAGCAGGACGGCGGCGATCTGCAGCGGGTACAGGTAGCTGGTGTAGATCTCGATGCCCAGCAGCTTGCTGTTGCCAAGCTGCAGTTGGGCCGCCGTGGCGACGGGCGCCTCGGCCAGCTGGAAGCCGCCCATCAGCACGATGCCCATCTCGAAGGCGATCAGGGCGCCGATGAGGGCGGCCACGGGCAGATGCTTCCAGAAGCCCTCACGCATGCTGTCCGTGTTCAGGTCCAGCATCATGACGACGAACAGGAACAGCACCATGACGGCACCGATGTAGACCAGCACCAGCGCGATTGCGAGGAACTCGGCCTTCAGCAGCATCCAGAGACAGGAGGCCGTGAAGAACGACAGGATGAGGAACAGCGCGGCATGCACGGTGCTGCGCGCCGTGATGACACGGAACGAGCTCACCAGCAGGATGCCGGAGAAGACATAGAAGAGGATGGTCGTGATGTCCATACGTATCCAGGCCAGCGAGGCTGGACCGCTGCGGCTTGCGAGCCGCGAAGCGATCAGCGGTACTTGGCGTCCGCCTCCTTTTGGGCCGCGATTTGGGGCTCGTACTTGTCACCGACGGCCAGCAGCATGTCCTTGGTGAAGTACAGATCGCCGCGCTTTTCGCCGTGGTATTCGAAGATGCTGGTCTCGACGATGGAGTCCACCGGGCAGCTCTCCTCGCAGAAGCCGCAGAAGATGCACTTGGTCAGGTCGATGTCGTAGCGCGTGGTGCGGCGGCTGCCGTCGGCGCGAACGTCACTCTCGATGGTGATGGCCATCGCGGGGCAGACGGCCTCGCAGAGCTTGCAGGCGATGCAGCGCTCCTCGCCGTTCTCGTAGCGGCGCAGCGCGTGCAGGCCACGGAAACGCGGGCTCAGCGGCGTCTTTTCCTCGGGGAATTGCACCGTGATGTTGCGCGACAGGAAATGCCGGCCGGTCAGGGCCATGCCCTTGAACAGCTCGGTGAGCAAGAAGCTCTTCGCAAATTGCAGGAAGCCACTCATGCTTACTTCCAGATATTGAGAGGGGTCTGCATCCACAGGCCGACGACGACCAGCCAGACCAGGGTCACGGGAATGAAGATCTTCCAGCCCAGACGCATGATCTGGTCGTAGCGGAAGCGCGGGAACGTGGCGCGCACCCACAGGAACATCGTGACGACGAAGAAGGTCTTGCCGAACAGCCAGGCCCAGTTCCAGAGCGCCATCGTGTGCTGGATGAAGTCCGGCGTCTGCAGCCCCAGCAGGCTCCACGAGATCGGTGCGCTCCAGCCGCCCAGGAACATGACGACGGCCAGCGCCGACACCAGGATCATGTTGGCGTACTCGGCCAGGAAGAACATCGCGAACGACATGCCCGAGTACTCGATCATGTGACCGGCCACGATTTCCGATTCGCCTTCCACCACGTCGAAGGGGTGGCGGTTGGTTTCGGCCAGGCCCGAGATGAAGTAGACGACGAAGATGGGCAGCAGCGGCAGCCAGTTCCAGGACAGGAAGTTCAGGCCCATGTCCGCGAACAGGCCCTTCTCCTGCACCTGCACGATGGTGGTCATGTTCAGGCTGCCGGTCACCATCAGCACGACGACCAGCGCGAAGCCCATCGCGATCTCGTAGGAGACCATCTGGGCCGACGCGCGCAGCGCGCCCAGGAAGGCGTACTTCGAGTTGGACGCCCAGCCAGCGATGATGACGCCGTAGACCTCCAGCGACGTGATCGCCATCAGGAACAGCAGGCCGGCATTGACGTTGGCGACCGCGGCATCCGGGCCGAAGGGCACCACGGCCCAGGCGGCCAGCGCCGGCATGATGGTCATGACCGGGCCGAGGAAGAACAGGCCCTTGTTCGCGGCGGTGGGCTTGATGATCTCCTTGAAGATCAGCTTCACCGCGTCGGCGATAGGCGTCAGCAGGCCGTAGGGGCCCACGCGGTTGGGGCCCGGGCGGATTTGCGACCAGCCGATGGCCTTGCGCTCCCACAGCGTCAGGTAGGCCACGCAGATCATCAGCGGCGCGACGACCGCGATGATCTTCAGCAGGCTCCAGATCAGAGGCCACAGGGCCCCCAGCAGCGCGGTGCCGTTTTGGTAGAGGGTGTCGATCATTCTGTGAAGCTCCCTCAGACCTTGCTGATGCTCAGCGTGCCGAAGGCAGCGCCGAGGGTCGCGGTTTGGGTCAGACCGGCGGGCACACGGGCGACGCCCTCAGGCAGGCCGGCTTCGAGGCGGGCGGGCAGCTGCGCGGCGCCGCCGTCCTGCACGAGGCGGACCTGGTCGCCTTCCGCCAGGCCGAGCTGCTGCCACAGGCCGACCGGCAGGCCGACGATGGCGGCTTCGCGGCCGTCGGTGGTCAGCTGCAGCGAGGTCGAGTTGCGCACCAGCGCGTCGGTCGCGTAGATGGGGAGGTTGCCGAAACGCTCGACACCCTCGGCCTTCGCCACGAGCTGCGGCGTGGCCGTGGTGGCATTGCTGAGGCGGCCGACGATGTCGCCGCCCAGGGCCTGCTCCCGCACCTGCTCCGAGCTGTCCTGGTTGAAGCCGTCGAGACCCAGCAGGTTGCCCAGTACGCGCAACACCTTCCAGCCCGGGCGCGTCTCGGCCAGCGGCTTGACGACGCCGACGAAGCTCTGCAGCCGGCCCTCGGCGTTGACGAACGAACCCGAGGTTTCGGTGAACGGCGCGATGGGCAGCAGCACATCGGCGTACTCCAGGCCGCTCTTGAACGGGCTCAGGACGACGACCATCTCGGCCGCGTCCAGCGCCTTGGCGGCGGCGGCGGCGTTGGCCGAATCCAGCACCGGGTCGGTGTTCAGCAGCAGCGCGGCCTTCAGCGGCGTGCCGCTCAGCATCTGGCCGGCATTCAGCCCGCCGTTCTGCGGCTGGGCCTTCACGAGCTGCGCGCCGACGCTGTTGGCGGCGGCCGTCAGGTAGCCCACGCTGGCGCCGGTCTGCTGGGCAATCCACTGCGCCAGAGCCAACAGGCTGGTGGCCTGCGGATGCTCGGCGGCGGCGTTGCCGAGCAGGATGGCCTTGCGTTGGCCGGACTGCAGGCTTGCGGCGACGGCCTTGGCAGCGTCGGTCGCGGTGCCGGCCAGCGGTGCGCCGGTGCCAATGGCGGCCGCCACGTCGGCCAGTGCTTGCACCCAGCCCGACGGCGCGACGGCTTGCGAGCCGGCGAGCGGCATCAGCCAGTCATCATTGCCCAGACCGATGCGGCTGATGGCGGCGCCACGACGCGCGGCGTGGCGCAGGCGGGCGGCGAACAGCGGGTGGTCCTTGCGCAGGTTGGAGCCGACGACCAGCGCGCGGTCCAGCTCGGACAGGCTCGCGATGCTCGTGCCCAGCCAGTGCGCCTGGCCTGCCGAGGCGGCGTTGCCGAAGTCGCTGTGGCGCAGGCGGTGGTCGATGTTGTCGCTGCCCAGGCCGCGCACGACCTGTGCGAGCAGGTGCAGCTCTTCGACGGTGCTGTGGGCCGAGCCCAGCGCGCCGATGGACGCAGCGCCATGATCGGCCTTGATGGACTTCAGGCCGTTGGCGATGTACTCCAGCGCCGTCGTCCAGTCGACCTGCTTCCACGCGCCGCCCTGTTTGATCATGGGCGCGGTCAGGCGGGCATCGCTGTTCAGCGCTTCATAGCTGAAGCGGTCGCGGTCAGCGATCCAGCATTCGTTGACGTCCTCGTTCTCGAGCGGCACGACGCGCAGGACCTGATGGTTCTTGACCTGGACGATCAGGTTGGCGCCAGTGGAGTCATGCGGGCTGACGCTCTTGCGGCGCGACAGCTCCCAGGTACGGGCGCTGTAGCGGAAGGGCTTGCTGGTGAGGGCGCCGACCGGGCAGATGTCGATCATGTTGCCCGACAGCTCGGAGTCCACCGTGCGGCCGACGAAGGTCTGGATCTCGCTGTGCTCGCCGCGGTGGGCCATGCCCAGTTCCATCTGGCCTGCAATCTCCTGGCCGAAACGCACGCAGCGGGTGCAATGGATGCAGCGGCTCATCTCCTCCATCGAGATCAGCGGGCCGACGTTCTTGTGGAAGACGACGCGCTTCTCTTCGGAGTAGCGGCTCTTGCTGCCGCCGTAGCCCACGGCCAGGTCCTGAAGCTGGCATTCGCCGCCCTGGTCGCAGATGGGGCAGTCCAGCGGGTGGTTGATCAGCAGGAATTCCATGACGCCCTGCTGGGCCTTGATTGCCTTGTCGCTCTTGGTGCGGACGATCATGCCTTGCGTGACCGGGGTCGCGCAGGCGGGCATGGGCTTGGGCGCCTTCTCCACGTCCACCAGGCACATGCGGCAGTTGGCCGCGATGCTCAGCTTCTTGTGATAGCAAAAGTGCGGGATGTAGGTGCCGGCCTTCTCCGCAGCATGCATGACCATGCTGCCTTCCTGGACCGAGACCTTCTGACCGTCGAGTTCGATTTCAACCATGATGGTGTTTCCCTAGGCAGCTCAGGTCGGAGCCACCAGGGGCTTCTTGTGTTCAATCAGGTGCACGAACTCGTGCTTGAAGTGCTTGATCATGGCGCGCACGGGCATCGCGGCGGCGTCGCCCAGCGCGCAGATCGTGCGGCCCTGGATGTTGTCGGCCACCGAGTTCAGCAGGTCGATATCCTCTGCCCTGCCCTCGCCGTGGTAGATGCGCTCCAGCACGCGGTGCATCCAGCCCGTACCTTCGCGACAGGGCGTGCACTGGCCGCAAGACTCGTGGGCGTAGAAGTACGACAGGCGCAGCAGGCTCTGCACCGCACAGCGCGAGTCGTCCATGACGATGACGGCGCCCGAGCCCAGCATGGAGCCGGCCTTGGCGATGGAGTCA
>Ga0213878_10000062_pt1 | contig 67914 bp, 59 predicted proteins | sample VelepicoBEBS_R02_FD_161053 | JGI IMG/M metagenome (GOLD analysis project Ga0213878, IMG submission 161053) | Vellozia epidendroides bulk soil microbial communities from rupestrian grasslands, the National Park of Serra do Cipo, Brazil - BS_R02 | ecosystem: Environmental > Terrestrial > Soil >... | reverse complement strand
GGCAGCGACGTGCCGCGCGTCGTGCGGCTGGTGACCGGCGAGGCGGGGCGGGTCGCGATGCGCTCGCAGATGCGCATTCGCTTCGACTACGGGCAGGTCGTGCCGTGGATCCACCGCGCCTCCGGGACCGTCGTGGCGGTCGCCGGGCCCGACGCGGTCGCGCAGTACGCGGACGTCCCGCTGCGCGGCGAGGGGCTCTCGACGGTAGCCGAGTTCTGGGTCGGCCCCGGCGAGCGGGTCGGCTTCGAGCTGGCCTATTTCCCCTCGTACGACCCGCAGCCCGGACCCTCGGACGTCCTCACCGCGCTGCGGCGCACCGACATCTTTTGGCGCGAGTGGGCGCGCACGTGCCGCTATGACGGCCCGTGGCGCGACATTGTCGTCCGCTCGCTGCTCACGCTCAAGGCGCTGACCGACGCGCGGACCGGGGCGGTCCTCGCCGCGCCGACGACCTCGCTCCCCGAAGAGCTCGGCGGGGTGCGCAACTGGGACTACCGCTACTGCTGGCTGCGCGACGCCGCGTTCGTGCTGGTCGCGCTGCTGAACGCCGGCTACGAGGAAGAGGCGTTCGCGTGGCGCGCGTGGCTGCTGCGCGCCGTCGCCGGCAACCCCGAGAAGCTGCAGATTCTGTACGGCCCGCGGGGCGAGCGGCGGCTCCCCGAGTTCGAGGCGCCGTGGCTGAAAGGCTATGCGGACTCGCGCCCGGTGCGGATCGGGAACGCCGCCGCCGAGCAGCTCCAGCTCGACGTCTACGGCGAGGTCGCCGACGTGATGCACCTCTCGCACCGCGCCGGTTTACCACCGGACCCCGACGAGTGGGCGCTTTCGAAAGCGGTCGTCGAGGCGGTCGAAGCGCGCTGGTCGGAACCCGACCGCGGCTTGTGGGAAGTGCGCGGGCCGTGTCGGCATTTCGTCCATTCGAAGGTGCTGGCGTGGGTGGCGCTCGACCGCGCGATCAACGCCATCGAACGCTTCGGCTTGGAAGGTCCGCTCGATCGGTGGCGCGCGCTGCGCGCGCAGATTCACGAAGACGTCTGCACGAAGGGATACGACCCCAAACGCGAGACGTTCACGCAGTCGTACGGTTCGGTCGAGCTGGACGCGGCGACGTTGCTGATCCCGCTGGTCGGCTTTCTGCCGCCCGACGACAAGCGCGTGATCGGCACCGTGCGCGCGATCGAGCGCGAGCTCGTCTCCGACGGCTTCGTGCGCCGCTACACGCAGCCGTCGGCCGAGACGGACGGCTTGCCGCCCGGCGAGGGCGCGTTCTATGCCTGCGGCTTTTGGCTCGCCGACAACTACGTCTTGCAGAATCGCCGCAAGGACGCCAAAGCGCTCTTCGAACGGCTGATCGGGACCGCGAACGACGTCGGTCTTCTCTCGGAAGAGTACGACTGCGGGAACAAACGGCTGTTAGGCAACTTTCCGCAAGCGTTCTCGCACGTCGGCCTGGTGAACACCGCGTACAACCTCGCGAGCGAGAAGAAACCGGCCGACCAGCGCCGCGGCGAAGCGGCGGTCACCAAACCGGCGTAGCGTTCGGCGCCGCCGGGGGCGTTCGCTTACCGTGCGCGCGCCAGGTGACGGCCGACGAACTCCATCCGCGAGGGTGCGCTCGCGCGCCAGGAGCCGTCGTCGTGACAGCCCTGGTGGATTTGCACGTCGGCCGTCGGACAAGCGCGCGCGAACGCTTGCACGCCGGGAAGGAATGGGTCGTTCCGGCCGCACCACACTTGCACGGGGCGGCCGCGCAGCGCGCCGGCGTGCGCGATCACGTCGTACCGCGCGAAGTCGCTCGCGGAATCGAACGCATCGCCGACGCTGCCGCGCTCGTCGGCGTACGACGGGAAGATCGCCGGTCCGGCGACCGCGACGGCGCGATAACGCTGCGGCTCGCGTTCGGCCGCGAGCAGCGCGCCGTAGCCACCCATCGACTCGCCGAGCAGCGCTTCCCGGAGTTGCGACGTACCGAGCAGCTCGCGCACGACGCGCGGAAAATCGGTGGTCGCGACTGCCAGACGGTCTTCGCCCGCCGCGCGCGGATGATAGTACGTCTCACCCGAATCCACGATCGCGAGCGCGAAGGGTGCGCCGCCGTCACGCAGATACGCGGCATAGAAGCCGCCGAGTCCAATGGCGATCTCGCTCTCCGACGTGCCGCTTCGCCCCGGCAGCAGATACGCCACCGCGTCGAGCCTTTCAGCCGCGGCCGGGAGGAGGACCGCATAGTGCACCGCGGTCGTGACGTGGCGGGCCGGAACCGTTCCGCGCAGCACGCGCACGCCGCTCATCGCAGGGACGGCGGCGTCCACGCAGCCGTGCGCGATGACGCGCACGCGTTCGCGCAAGGGGCCACAGCCGGCGAGCGTGAGCGTGCCGAGTCCCCGGAGTGCTGCGGCGCGGCGCAATGCTAGTGCGCGAGGGCGCCGAGGTGGGTGGCTTGGTACTCTTGCAGCGAGCGGGGCGGACCGGCTTCGGATTCGAGCGCGGTGACCAGCGCGCGCGCGGTGTCGACTGACGTGAGGGCGGCGATCGACGCTTCGACCGCGGCGCGGCGAATGCGGTAGTTCTCGGTCTGGCCCCGGCCGCCGATCTCGTTGATCACGAGGTCGACGGAACGCTGTTTGATGACGTCGAGCACGTCGGGCTCACCTTCGCCGATTCGGTTCACGCGCTCGGCCGGGATCCCGTTGGCGAGGAGCAGGTCATGCGTGCGCGGCGTCGCGACCAGGGTGTGCCCGAGGGCGGCGAGGCGGCGCAGCAGGTCGACGCTGTTCGCCTTCTCCTCCTCGCTGATCGAGACCAGGACGCGGCCGCCGCGATGCGGCAGGCGGATCCCCGCGCCGACGAAGCCTTTGCGCAGCGCGCCCGCATAGGTCTCGTCGATGCCGAGCACCTCACCGGTGGACTTCATCTCCGGCCCGAGGATCGTCTCGACGCCGCGCATCTTCGCGAACGAGAACACCGGCACTTTGACGACGACGTAATCCGGCTTCGGCCGCAGCCCCGTCCCCCAGCGCATGCCGCGCAGCTTCTCGCCGAGCGCGATCCCCGTCGCCGCGGCGACCAAGTTGATCCCGGTGGCCTTCGAGATGATCGGGACGGTGCGGCTGGCGCGCGGATTCGCCTCGATGATCAACAGCTCGTCGGTGCCTTCCGGGATCACGAACTGGATGTTGATCAAACCGCGAATGCCGAGCTCGCGCGCGATCGCCTCGGTGACCTCGACGATGCGGCGCTCCATGTCAGGCGAGATCGTCTGAGTCGGGAAGACGCTGATCGAATCGCCGGAGTGGATCCCGGCGCGCTCGACGTGCTCGAAGATGCCGGGGATCAAGATGTCGTCGCCGTCGAACGCCGCGTCGACCTCCACCTCTTTGCCGCGCATGTACTTGTCGACCAGCAGCGGCGCGCCGGGCGTGATCGGTGGGGCGCTCTCGACGTAGCTCGCGAGCTGCCCCTCGTTGTAGACGATCTCCATCCCGCGCCCGCCGAGCACGTACGAGGGCCGCACCAGCACCGGGAATCCCAGCTCGCGCGCGATCGCGCGCGCTTCGCGGAAGGTGTTCGCGGCGCGGCCGCGCGGGCGCGCGACGCCGAGCTTCTCGAGCGCGGCGTCGAACTTCTCGCGGTCCTCCGCCATGTCGAGCGAGCGCCGGTCGCTGCCGACGATCGCGATCCCGCGCTTCGACAGCTCGCCCGCCAAGTTGATCGCGGTCTGGCCGCCGAAGGCGAGCATCACGCCGCGCGCGCCGGTCGCGCGCGCCGTCGCTTCGACCTCGTCGGCGCCGGGCGGCTCGAACACCAGCACGTCGCTCACGTCGAAGTCCGTCGACACGGTCTCCGGATTGTTGTTGATGACGACCGCCGCGCGGCCCGCCTCGCGCAGCGACCACGCCGCGTGCACGCAGCTGTAGTCGAACTCGATCCCTTGCCCGATGCGGATCGGGCCGCTTCCGACGACAACCACCCCTTCGCGCTTGGGCGCCCGCATCTCGTCGGTCTCGAAGCGCGAGAGATAGTAGTACGGCGAAGTCGCCGGGAACTCGGCCGCGGCGGTGTCGACCATGCGAAACTGTCCGCGGTCGGCGCCCGCTCCGTCGCGCTCGCCGTTCCCGCCGGCGGTCCGCAGCTCACCGCCGAAGAGCGAGTTGATCCCGCGCACGCTGTAGCCGCTCTCGAACGCGCGCTGCAGCAGCTCGGGCGGCGGCGCCTGACCGAAGAGCGGGCCGGCCGAGGCGTGCTCGCGGAACGCCTCCTCCAGCTCGACCAGCGCTTTGAGCTCCCACAGCCAGAAGCGGTCGATCGTCGAGAGCGCGTGGATCTCGTCGACGCCGCGCCCGCGCCGGAGCAACTCGCAGACGGCGAAGAGGCGCTCGTGCGTCGCCGGCTCGAGCGTGCGCACCAGCTCGTCGTCGCTCCACTCGGCGAACGCGTTGCCGGTGAGCGTCTCGAACTTGAGGTCGAGTCCGCGCACCGCCTTCATCAGCGCCGCCGCGAAGGTGCGGCCGATTCCCATCGCTTCGCCGGTCGACTTCATCTGCGTCCCCAGCCGCGTGTCGGCGAGCGGGAACTTGTCGAAGGGCCAGCGCGGAAACTTCACCACGCAGTAGTCGAGCGTCGGTTCATAGGCCGCTTTGGTGCGCCCGCCGGTGACCGGGTTCGGGATCTGGTCGAGCGTCTGCCCGAGCGCGATCTTGGTGGAGATCTTCGCGATCGGGTAGCCCGTCGCTTTGGACGCGAGCGCCGAGCTGCGCGAGACGCGCGGGTTGACCTCGATGATCTGGTACTCGTTGCGGTCGGGATGGAGCGCGAACTGGATGTTGCAGCCGCCCTGCACGTTCAGCGCGCGAATGACGTTGATGCTCGCGGTGCGCAGCATCTGGTAGTCGAGGTCGGAGAGCGTCTGCGAGGGCGCGACGACGATCGAGTCGCCGGTGTGCACGCCGACGGGATCGATGTTCTCCATGTTGCAGACGATGATGCAGTTGCCGGCGCGGTCGCGCAGCACTTCGTACTCGAGCTCTTTCCAGCCCAGCAACGAGGTTTCGACCAGCGCTTGGTGGATCAGCGAGGCGTCGAGCCCGGTCTGCAGCGTCGCGCGCAGCTCTGCTTCGTCGTAGACGACGCCGCCGCCGGTGCCGCCGAGCGTGTACGCGGGCCGCACCACCAGCGGATAACCAACTTCTTCCGCAAAGGCGACGCCGGCCTCGACGTCGGTGACGATCTGCGAGCGCGGGACCGGTTCGCCAATCTCGAGCATCTTTTCTTTGAAGCGCTCGCGGTCTTCGGCCAGCTTGATCGTTTCGAGCGGCGTCCCCAGCAGCTCGACGCCGTACTTCTCGATGACGCCCGCTTCGGCGAGCTCGACGGCGAGGTTCAGCCCGGTCTGGCCACCGAGCGTCGGCAGCAGCGCGTCGGGCCGCTCGCGCTCGATGATCCGCTCGACCGAGGGGACCGTGAGCGGTTCCAGATAGACCGCGTCGGCGATCTCGGGATCGGTCATGATCGTCGCCGGATTCGAGTTGACGAGGACGACGCGGTGGCCTTCCTCGCGCAACGCGCGGCATGCCTGGACGCCGGCGTAATCGAACTCCGCGGCCTGCCCGATGACGATCGGGCCCGACCCGATCACCATTACTGTACGCCGGGGCATGGGTAGTCAGCATACGCCGGGGCTTCACCGGTCCCTCTGGCGCAGGCGAGGAGACCGATGAAGCGGCCGGATGCTTTAGTGGACTTTCTTCGTCGCCCCCGGACGGCGCTTCGCCGCGAACGGGTTGACTTGCGTGAAGTCGAAGACGTTCGAGAACGGGTTGGCAGCAGCGTCGCGCGTGCCGAGCGGCTGCAGGTTGTAGATCTTCTCGATCAGCGCAAGGATGGAGACCGTCTCGTACTGCGTGTGGTCGACGAAGCCGTGCTTCGCCCACGGCGAGACGATGATGAACGGAACGCGCGTTCCCGCGCCCCAGCGGTCGATCGCAGGCGGCGCGACGTGGTCCCAGCGCCCGCCGTTCTCGTCGTAGGTGATGACGATCGCGGTGTTCTTCCAGTACGGGCTGCTCTGGATCGCCTGCACGAGGCTCGCGACGTGCTGCTGTCCGGCGAGCAGCGAAGCGTAACCGGGGTGTTCGTTGTTCTCGCCGATCGGTTTGATGAACGAGACCGCGGGCAGCGCGTTGTTGTGCAGGTCGGCGAGGAAGTTCGTCTCGTCCTGCAAGTGCGCGGCGCGCCCCGGCGTTCCGTCGGCGTAGTTCGCGTAGTACGCGAACGCTTGGTGGTGGAACTGGAAGTTCGGGTCCGGATTCCCGGCCAGCGCCGCGGCCCAGCCGCCCGAGTACCATTTCCAGCTCACGCCGGCGGCACTGAGGCGATCGCCGATGGTGAGGTTCGTCTGGTTCGGCACCAGGCTCGTTGCCGGAACGCCGGCCGGGTGCGGGCTGTTCACCGAGAACGACGTGTTCACCGCGAAGCCGTCAGGCGTGACGAAGCCGTCGTGAACGATCTTGCCGCTGCCGTCGAGCGCGAGTTGCTTGCCGCTCGCGTCGACGGTGGCGACCACGGAGGCCGGCGCGTTCGGGAACGTAGGCGCGCAGGCGCAGATCAGGAACTGGTGGTTGAGGAACGAGCCGCCGTACGCGCTGTGAAAGCCGTTGTCGGCAATCGTGTACTGCGCGGCGAGCTGGCCTTCGGGCATGTTGGTCGCGTCGAAGGTGCTGAACAGCAGACCCGGGTTGTCGCTCCAGGTCATGAACTTGTCCATCTTCCCGCCGTCGATCTGCGACTGCTCCTGGTAGAAGCGGTGCACGATGTCGCCGGTGAGCTGTGAGGGCTGGATGTAGTTGATCGCGGGGTAGGGACCGACCGGCTTGCCCGCGACGGCGGCGAAATCCGGGTCGGGCGCGCCGTTGATCAGCGGTTGCGGGAGCGTGGTGATCGGCGCGCTCGTCACCTTGTCGATCTGCGGAATCGCCGCCGACCCGTTCGCGAGGCCGTTGGCGCCCGGGAAGCTGCCGTAGAGCGCATCGAAGCTCCAGTTCTCCTGGTAGATCACGACGACGTTCTTGATGTTGCTTTGCAGCACTTGCGTCGGCGTCGGCGAGGGCGTCGCGGTCGGGACGGGCGGCGGCTCGACGCCGACCGGTCCGGTCGGCGTCGAGCCGCCGCCGGAGGAGTTGCAGGCCGCAAGACCGAGCGTGATCGCCGCGGCGGCGAGGCGGCGTGTGGTACGGACGAAGAAGCCCACTGTGCGTAGATACCTCCAGCGTGCGCGCGAGTCGGTGAAACGAGCGTAGCGTGCGCGGCGATCTCAAAGGATCGCTGAAGGCTGGATTAACCTGCGTTTATTGTCCGAACGTGCCGGAGAACGGATCGGCCGCGGCGTCCCGGGTCCCGAGCGGCTTCAGGCCGTAGACCTTCTCGACGAACGCGAGGATCGAGACGGTCTCGTATTGCTTGTGGTCGACGCTCCCGGAGCGCATTCGCGAGGAGATCAAGATGAACGGGACGCGCGTTCCCGGTCCCCAGCGGTCGACCACGGGCGGCGCGACGTGGTCCCAGCGCCCGCCGTTCTCGTCGTAGGTGATGATGATCGCCGCGTCGTTCCAGTAGCGACTGGCCTTGATCGCCGCGACGAGATCCGCGACGTGCTGCTGCCCGGCGACCAGCGTAGCGTATCCCGGGTGCTCGTTGTTCGCGCCGATCGGCTTGACGAACGAGACGTCGGGAAGCGTTCCGCCGTTCAGATCGGCCAGGAAGTCGGACTCGTCACGCAGGTGCGCTGCCCGGCCCGGCGTTCCGTCGGCGTAGTTGGCGAAGTACGCGAACGGCTGGTGGTGGAATTGGAAGTTCGGGTCCGGGTTGCCGGCCAGCGCGTCGTTCCAGCCGCCGGCGTACCACTTCCAGCTCACGTGCGCGTCGTTCATGCGGTCGCCGATCGTCGGCAGCGTCTGGTTCGGGACCAGATTCGCGGCCGGCACGGTCTTGGGATGCGGGCTGTTGACCGTGAACGCGGTGTTGACGGCGAAGCCGTCGGGGGTGACGAAACCGTCGTGCACGATCTTCCCGCTGGCGTCGAGGGCGAGCTGCTTCCCGCTCCCGTCGACGGTCGCCACCACGGCGGCGGGTGCGTTCGGGAAGACCGGCGTGCACGCGCAGATCAGCCAGAAATGATTGAGAAACGAGCCGCCGAACGCGCTGTGGAAACCGTCGTCGGCGAGCGTATACCGCGCGGCGAGGCGACCCTCCGGCATCGCGGAGACGTCGAACGTGCTGAACACCAGTCCCGGGTTGTCGCTCCAGGTCATGAACTTGTCCATCTTGCCGCCGTCGATCTGCGACTGCTCTTGATAGAAGCGGTGGACGAGGTCGCCGGTGAGCTGCGCGGGCGAGACGTACTTGCTCGCATCGTACGGCCCGACCGGCATTCCGGCGACGGCGGCGAAGTTCGGATCGGGCACGCTGCCGATAAGCGGCTGCGGGAGGGTCGCGATCGGCGCGCCGGTGACTTTGTCGATCTGCGGGATCGCCGCAGCACCGTTGCTCAGCCCGTTGGCGCCCGCAAATTTCCCGTAGAGCCCGTCGAACGGCCAGTTCTCCTGGTAGATCACGATCACGTGCTTGTACGGCCCCTGCGCCGGTGCGGCGCTTGCGCCGCCGCCCCAGCCGGCGGCGAGGACGACCGTGACGGCCGCGGCGACGAGGCGGCGGGTGTGTCCGGCGAAGCAGCGCACGTTCGTCGATTCCTCCGGCGCGCGATGCGCGCGCAACGTTAACGTTCGATTATCGGGCGGAGCCGTTCGCGCCTCGCGCGAAAGCGCGTGCGCTCCCATGCCGCGCACGCTCCGCATCGTTACCACGCTGGCCGCCGCGATCCTCGCGCTGCTTGCGCGGCCGTCGGGCGCTACGGACCCGCCGCGCACCGCGCTGCCCGACGTCTTTCCCGCGATTCCGGAGGTGCGCGCCGAAGGCGGCGTCGCGCGCCTCACGCTGCACGTCGTGCTCGATCCGGTCTCCGGCTATCCGGCGTTCTCGTGGAACGCGCAGCTGGGCGTCGTGCCGACGATTCGCGTGCAGCCGGGTGACACGATCGCGATGACGGTCGTCAACGACATGCGGCCCTTTACGGGCCGGCCGGACGACGTCAACGTGCACTTTCACGGGCTGACCGTCTCGCCGAACGCACCGGGCGACGACTCCCTGACGACGCTCGCGCATCCCGGTGAGACGCTCCGCTACCGCGTCGCGATCCCCCGCGATCACGAACCGGGCCTCTACTGGTACCATCCGCACGCGCACGGCGAGACGTATTACGACGTCACCAACGGGATGTCGGGTGCGATCGTCATCGAGGGTCTGCAGCGGCACCTCCCGGCACTCGCCGCGATGCGAGAGCGCGTGATCGTGCTGCGCGACGTGCCGACCGGTCCCGGCTTCGTCGATGACGACATGCCGATGAACGGGACAACAGGCATGGACCGGCGCGCGCGTATCATGCGCTCCGGGACCGGCCCGCCGTGCCGCGCGGAGAACGGCCTGCAGCCCACGCTTAACCGGCAAGCCGACGCGCACATCGGCATCGCGCCCGGCGAGCGCCAGTTCTTCCGCGTCGTGAACGCCGCCGCCGCGCGCTACTACGACCTCTCGGTCGACGACGCCGTGCTGCAGCTGGTCGCGCTCGACGGCGTCCCGCTGGACGCCTATCCCGGCACACCGGCGACGCGCATCGTGAAGCACGTGCTGATTCCTCCGGCGGGCCGGGCCGAGTTCGTCGTCACGGCGCCGAACCACCCCTCGGTTCTGCGTTCGTCCTGCGTCGACACGGGCCGGTTGGGCGACGCCAACCCGGCGGTAGTGCTGGCGCATCTCGTCGATCAGCCGGCGAGCACGCCGCCGGCGAACGCTGCGCTGCGCGTGGGAGCCGCGCTGCCGATTAACGTGCTTTCAAGCCCGCTTCCGCCGCCGGCCGCACGGCGCACGATCCGGTTCACCGAGGACGAGCGCGGTTTTTACATCGACGGCAAAGCGTTTGCCATGGACGGTCCGCCGGCCGTCGTCGCGCGCTCGGGAACCGTCGAGGAATGGACGGTCGAGAACGCGACCGACGAGTCGCACGACTTCCACGTCCACCAAGTGCACTTCGTCACCGAATCGGTGAACGGAAACGCCGTCGCCGAGCGAACGTGGGCGGACACGGTCGACGTTCCGGCGCAATCGCGGTCGCGCACCGGGCGAACGAACCCCGGACGCGTCCGGCTGCTGATCGACTTTCGCGATCCGGTCGTGCGGGGAACGTTCGTCTACCACTGCCACATCCTCGATCACGAGGACCGCGGCATGATGGCGAAGATCCGGGTGCTCTGAAACGGCGGTGGGGCGCCGCGCCTCCGGCAGCGAAGCGACCGCGATGCGCGCCGTCATCACCGCGGGGGGACTGGTCGACGGAGCGTTCGCGGAAGCGATCGGAACGCGGGTGAAAGCGCTCGCGCCGTTCGGCGCGCGAACGCTGCTCGACGTCGCCCTCGACGCGTGCGCTAGCGCTGGAATCGAGGGCGTCGCGGTGATCGGCGATGCCGAGGTGCGCGCGCACCTCGGCACGCGCGAGAGCGTGCGCATTATCGACGCCGCGCTCGACGGGCGCGAGAACGTCTTGCGCGCGCTCGACGCGTGGCCCGGAGAACGGTTCGTTTACCTCACTTCGGACATGCCGTTCGCGAACGCGGACGGGCTGCGCGATCTGGTCACGCGCAGCGGCGAGCTGGCGCTGTCGATGGCGCTCGCCGACGTTGCCGCGTACAAAGCGCGCTTCCCCGGCGCACCGGAGCACAGCGTCGCACTGAGCGGCGAGCGGGTCGCGAACGGCAACGCGTTCGTGATCGCCCCGGAAGCGGTGCGGCCGGCCCACGCCTTCGCGACGAAATTGTTCGAGGCGCGCAAGAGCTTGCCGCGCCTCGCGCTGCTGCTCGGTCCCTCACTGTGCCTGCGCTACGTGCTGAAACGGCTCACCATCGCGGACCTGGAGGCGTACGGAACGCGCCGGCTCCGCGTGCGCGTCGGCGCGTTGCGCGGCTGCGATCCCGGTCTGTGCTACGATGTTGACACGCTAGCAGACTACACCTACGCCTGCTCGCGCGCGGAGGAAGCCGCCTGACCGCCGCGCCGTTCGCCGACCCGCGCCGGCTCGGCGCGTTCTGGTTCGGGATCCAGGTCGTGTGGACGTCGGTCCTCGGCGTCGTGCTGCAGGACCGCGTCTCCGCGCTCGCGCCGCATGCCGTGAACGCGTACGCGGCGATCGCCGCCGTCGGCGCGCTCGTCGCGTGCGTCGTGCAGATCGCCGCGGGCTTCGCCTCCGACCGCCATCGCATCCGCGCGGGGAACCGGCGCCTGTTCTACGGGGTCGGGATCGCGCTCGCGATCCCGGCGATCGTCGTCTTGCCCGTCGTGCCGTCGCTTCCCGCACTGTGGATTGCGGTCATCGCGCTGCAACTCGGGATGAACGTCGCCGGCGGGCCGTACCAAGGGATCGTCGGCGACTACGTCGAGGCGGAGCGGGTCGGGCGCGCCTCATCGTGGATGAGCGTGCACCAGTTCTCGGGCAGCGTCGTCGGGCTGCTGCTGACGACCGTGCTGCACGGGCCGCTGCTCGGGATCGCGCTGGCGGCGTGTCTCGTCGCCGGGTGGGCGATCACCGATCGTCACGCCGCGAGCTTGCCGCCGATCGCGAACGTTCCGGCCCCGCTGCGCGTCGATGCGAACATGCGCACGGTGATCTTCTCGCGCGCGCTCATCCATGTCGGATTTTACACGCTGTTCGGGTTCTTGTTCTTCTTCGTGCGCGAGTCGCTGCACGTCGGCCTCGCCGATGCGCGGACCACGACCGGAATCCTGTTCCTCGCCTTCACCCTCGCCGGCGTGTTCGGCGCGGTCGCCGCCGGCCGCCCCGCCGACCGCTTCGACAAGCGCGTCGTGATCAGCGTCGCGTGCGCCGCGATCGCGGTCGCCGTCGGCGCGTTCGCCGCGGCGCCGACGTTCTCGATCGCGCTGGTCTGCGCGATCGGCTCGGGCTTCGCGTGGGGCGCCTTCTTCACCGCCGACTGGGCGATCGCGTACGCAGTGTTCCCGCGCGCCGCGCTCGCCTCGGCGATGGGCCTGTGGAACCTCGCGGTCGCGATTCCGCAGGTCGTCGCGCCCGCGATCACCGCGCCGCTCGTCGACCGCTTCGATGCGGTCAGCGCCGGGCTCGGTCCACGCGTCGCCCTGGTCTGCGTCATCGTGGAGTTCGCGCTCGGCACCGCGTGGCTGTGGCGGCTGCGCCCTTCCACCCCACGGCCCTAGCGAGGACTAGGCAGCGATCCCGTGGAACACCGTCGGGAGTTCTAGAGGAACGAGACGCTTGAACATGCTTCGCGTTTTTCTCATCGCAACGGCTACCGGGGTGGTCCTCTACTTTGTGCTCAAAGCGATCGGTGTGACGAATGCGGTCCTCATACGGAACGCCGTCATCCTGGCGCTCGCCGGCGTCATCGTCGCACTGGTCGTCGAGCGTTTTCTGAAGCGACCGGCGGCGGCGCCCCCGGAGAAGCAACCATGATTCGAAGAGCTGCGGTCCTCCTTGTCATGCTCGTGCTAATCGCCGGATATGCGGCGAACGCCGGGACGACCGGCGCAATATCGGGGACTCTCGTCGACGAGACAAACCGCCCGATACCGAATGTGCGGATCACGGCATCGAGCAGCTCCGGTTCGTTCACCGCTTTTACGGATGCGACGGGCCGCTTCGCGTTTATAAACCTTACGCCGGATACGTATACCGTCAGCGCATCAATACCCGGTTTCAGCACGGTCTCCGTCTCGGGGGTAACGGTACAGGCCGATCAGGCGCTTTCGGTAACGCTGACCGCAAAAGGACCGGCGACCCCGCGGCCGACCTCTGCGCCCACGTTCAGGCCGACACCGACACCCGGTCCCCAGAAGAGCACTGCACCTTCGGAGAACGTTCACGATTCGGTCCTCTCCATGTTCAACGATGCGCATCCAGAACATATATCGCCTGAACCATACTACGGACGGTATTCATATATTCTGCTGCGCGATGGGAACGGGAGCACACAAAAAAAGAACCGCGCGTTCGTTACCGCGCTGGTGAACCGCTACGGCGCCGCGAACACGGCGATCACCGTGGGGTCACCGGCGCCCCGCAAGAACCCGTGGTCCTACAACATTTTCTTTTTCCCCGTCGTGGGCGGGGTGCACGGCTTCAAGCTCGGTGCTGATAAGACGTCCGCGGTCAATACGATCTTGGCAGCCTATGCCTACGACAAGTCGACCGCGATCCGCAACGAGTATTGCAGCGTCGCATCTCACACGACGCGGTCCATCTGCACGACCCCGTATCGTGACGGCCCGATCGTGCTGACCGTTCTGCAGCCGCTACCGCGTAATCCGACGGCGGCATCCTTCCCACCAGCGTTGGCCGTCGATTTTTCGGATGTCATCGCCGATCAATTCGGCGAGCCGCTTGACAAGATCCAGCGGGAGATCGTCGTGAGCGCTCCGGTCCAGAACGACACGATTCTGCCGACGCCCTTTGCGGCGATCGTCGCGTCGGGTCTCGACCAGATTCGGTTGGCGGTCGTCTCAATCGTCCCCAACGTCAAGGCCTGGCTCGATCCGGGCCTCGGGAAAAAGTAGGCTGAGGCTTCGCTACGGCGAGGCGCTCGGCCGGAGGGTGGCACTTCTGAAGTCGAGACCCGCATGAATTGCCGTGGGCGCCGCGCTATACTTTGCGTGATGAAACGTCTTGCGCTCGCCGTAGCCCTGAGCTCCGCCGTTCTCTCGACGAGCTCGCCGGGCGGCGCCGCCGATGACCCGGCCCGCGCCGTCGCGGCCGGCGCCGCGGCGAAGCTCGAAGCGTACTACGTCTACCCGTCGCGAGCGCGTGAAGCCGCATCCTTGTTGCGGCGCAATGCTGTGAGCGGCGCCTACGACGGTCTGAAGGCAGACGCGCTCTCGAAGCGGGTGACCGACGACATCGCAGCCGTCCTGCACGACAAGCACGTACGGCTCCAGTACTCGGCCGACGTGCTGCCGCCGGCGAAGCCGTCGGGCGAGGGCGAGAGTCCCGCGGAGAAAGCGGCTAACCAGCGGTTCTTCCGCCAAGTCGGGTACGGTTTGGGCCGGATCGCGCACCTTCCCGGCAACGTCGGCTACATCGATCTGCGCTACTTCTTCCAGACGCCCGAGACGATCGGGCCCGTGTTCGACGGGATCGCCAACTCGGTCGCCTATTCGGACGCGATCATTCTCGATCTGCGGCGCAACCACGGCGGCGATCCGGCGGCGATCGCGCGACTGCTCAGCCACTTTCTCCCGCCGAAGACGCACCTGAACGACTTCGTCGCCCGCGGCGACGGCGACGCGAAGGTCGCGGAGTCGACGTACACCGAGGACGTGCCGGGACCGCGGATCACCGCGCCGCTGTACGTGCTCACCTCGGGAGAGACGTTCTCGGGCGGCGAAGAGTGCGCGTACGACGTGCAAGCGCTCAAGCGCGGAACGCTGATCGGCGCGGTCACCGGCGGCGGCGCGAACCCGGGCGACATGCGACGAATCGACGACCACTTCGCGATCTTCGTCCCCGACGAGCGCGCGCGGAACCCGATCACGCAGACGAACTGGGAAGGCGTCGGCGTGAAGCCCGATCAGGCCGTGCCGCCCGAGCGCGCGCTGGCGGTCGCGTACCAGGCCGCGCTCGACGCCAAGCTGCGCGACCCTACACTCCTCACCGCGCAGCGCGACGCGCTACAGAAGCTGCGCGCCAAGGTCGACACGATGAGCGACGCGGAGATCTTCGCGCTCTGACTTATTGACCCGGCCGCCGCAGGACGACCGTGAGCACGGTTCGCGGGCGCACGAACTCGGGAATGCTTTCGACGGCGTCGTTCGGGAGGCGAACGGCGAAGCCGGCCGCGCCGTCGCCGCTGAGGTTCAGCGCGCGTTCGACGTGCGCAACCCCGAACGTCTGCGGAGAGCCGACGAGCGCGTTCGCCAGCTCGTACAAGCCGCAGCGGGAGGTGATCGCGACGGCGATCTGCTGGTCGCCGACGACCACGAGCGCTCGCCGTGCCCGCGCGCCGTCGTCGCGCCGAATCCCGAGCGCGCCGCCGGGGTCGACGAGGAACGGGCCGCTTTGGATCGCGTCGCGCAAGCCGGCGGCCTCGACGTCCTTCACGGGTGCGACGACCGGCGCGTCGTCCTTCGCGCTCCCGACGACGCCCGAAAGGTGCGCGACCGGCAGCTCGTGCACGCGGCCGTCGATCTCGAGCAGTCCGTCGGGCCGGCCGTTCACGACATATCCGCCGTCGACGGCGGCAAGCACGCCGGCTTGGAGCGAGCGCCGCACGGTCTCGCCTTTCGGTCCGCCGTAGGGCCAGTCGAGGACGCGAAATGTCACGAGCGCGCGTGGGAAGACCGCCGACTCGACGCGCACGACGCGACCGCCCGGTGCGACGAACGCCGATCTCACCAGCGAGCCGACCGCGAGCGGTTCCACGGTCATGCCCGAGTCGGGAGCCGCGCCGGCGGTCGCAAGCGCAAGCGCCGCTGCCGCGCACGCGCGCAGGACGGTTTTTCTCAAGGTGGTCGTTCTCCTCACGGCGAGAGGCGTTCCAGCGTCCAGCCGTCGTCGGCGCGGACGTAGGCGATGCGGTCGTGCACGCGGTTGGGACGGCCTTGCCAGAACTCGAAGCGATCCGGCACGACCCGGAAGCCGCCCCAGAACGGCGGGCGCGGGACCTCGCCGGGAAAGCGCAGATCGGTTTCCGCGATCGCGCGCTGCAGCGTCTCGCGGTCCGGCACGGCGGCGCTCTGGCGCGACGCCCACGCGCTCAGCCGGTGGCCGCGCGGGCGCGTCGCGAAGTAGGCGTCGCTCTCGACGTCCAGGACGCGCTCGACCGCCCCTTCGATTCGCACCTGCCGCTCCAGCGCGCCCCACCAGAACAGCAACGCGGCGTGCGGGCGCGCTGCGAGCTCTTCGCCTTTGCGGCTCTCGTAGTTGGTGAAGAACACGAAGCCGCGCGCGTCCCACTGCCGCAGCAGCACGATGCGCGCCGAGGGACGACCGTCCGCGCCGGCCGTCGCGACCGTCATCGCGTTCGGCTCGACGATCGCCTCGTTCGCGAGCGCGTCGCCGAGCCAGGCGCGGAACTGCTCGAACGGATCGCGCGCGGCGACCTCGACCGGAAGTTCCCCGCGCTGATAGGTGATGCGGCGAGTGCGAATCTCTTCGTCCATCGTCTTCCTTGCTACGGAAAGCGCCCGGCGAGGACGCCGCCGGCGAGCGCGAGCACGACCACGAAGCCGCCCGCGAGCGCCAGTGGGAGCGAGGCGTCGATGCGCTTCTGCTCGGTCGTCGTGCTGTTGGCGAGCGCGGCGAGGTGCGCGCGCAGCGTCCCGGCGTCGTTCGCGCGCGCGTACGCGCCGTGGCCGGACGCGGCGATCTGGCGCAGCGCGTCCTCGTCGATCGTCGCCTCTTCGTTCGTGCCGGGGACGAACTGGCCGCTGTTGGTCCCGATGCCGACCGTGTCGATCTCAATCCCGTTCGCGCCGATCTGCTGCGCCGCTTGCAGCGGGTCGATTCCCATGTTGTTCACGCCGTCGGTGATCAGCACGATCGCGCGTTTGCCGGAGGCTGGAAGCTGCCGCGCCGCCGCGGCGAGGGCGTCGCCGATCGCGGTCCCGCCGTTCGGCGGCGGGATGCGCCCGATCGCGTCGCGCACCGCGTCCTTGTCGTCGGTGAGCGGCTGCACGACCCCGGCACCGCTCGAGAACGCGACGATCGCCAGCCGCGTGCCGTCGGGGACGCCGTCGGTGAACGCGCGAACCGCCGCCGCGGCCGCGTCGGCGCGCGACGGAACGACGTCGGTGGAGCGCATCGAGCCCGACGTGTCGACGCACAGCACGACTGCCCCGCCCCGTACGGGGACGTTGGCGACGAACCGCGGGCCCGCGAGCGCGCCGCCGAACGCGACGATCCCCGCCGCGCAGGCGAGCGCGATCGCGCGCGCCGGATCGAAGCCCGGCTTCGTCGCCGACTCGAAGAACGCCAGATCGCTGTACGCGAGCGCCGATGCGCTCGCGCGCTGCGCGGCGACGTGCGCCGCCCACAGAAACGCCGCCGCCAGCGCGATCCCGAGCAGCAGCCACAGCGGATGCGCGAGGCTCATGCCGGAACCCCGAACGCGCGCAGCAGCGAGCCGCGGCCGTCGCGCTCGTCGAGCGCGCCGACCCGCCAGCCGGCGGCCTCAAAGCGTTCGTGCAAAGCCGCTTCGCGAGCGCGCGACGCGTCGCGGTACCTTGTGCGAGCGCGCGCACCGACGAAGACGCGGCGCACGCGGCCGCTCTCCGCGTCGCGCAGGCGCACGAAGCCGCGCAGCGGGAGCTCGTCGCGCCACGGGTCGCGCGCCAGCAGCACCGTCGCATCGAAGCGCAGCGCGGCACGGGCGAGCGTCTCGTCGTCGGGGAGATCGAAGCCGTCGGCGATCGCGAGCAGCGAGGCGCCGCGGGGCAGCGCGCGCAGCGCGATCGAGAGCGCAGCCTGGAACCGGAACGGTTCGGCGGCGTGGACGAGCGGCGCGGCGCGGCGGTCGTGGACGACGCGCTCGTCGACGATCCGCGCCGCGCGGTCCTCGCCTTCGAGCGCGTGGAACCACGCGCGCACTGCTTCGTCGGCCGCGTTCGCGAGGGCGCGCTTGCGGCCGACGCGCATCGAGCCGGACTCGTCGACGATCGCCGCCAGCACCAGCGCCGTCTCTTCGAGGTAGACGCGCGTCTGCAGCGCGCCGGCGCGCGCCGTCGCGGCGTGGTCGATCCGCCGGGGATCGTCGCCCGGCACGTACTCGCGCAGCTGCGCGAACACGAAGCCGTCGCTGGCGTTGGTGCGCGCGCGCGGCACGCTGCCGCGCAGCGCGTGCCGCGGCGTCGGACGCCGCGCGCCCGCCACGATCGCCGCGCGCAGCGCGTTCACGGCGCCGGCACCGAGGCGATGATGCGGCGCACGACCTCTTCCGGATCGCCACCGGCGATCGCGATCCGGTCGTCGTACGATATACGGTGCCGCAACACGGAAGGCGCCAGATCGCGCACGTCGTCGGGCGTCGCGAAGGCGCGGTTTTCGAGGTACGCGCGAGCGCGTGCCAGCGTGACGAGCGCGAGCGCGGCGCGCGGCGAGGCGCCGTGCGCGACCAATTCCGCGCCGCGCGTCGCGCGGACCAGGTCGATCGCATAGTCGCGCACCTTCGCGTCGACGAAGACCGCGTGCGCCTCGCGCTGCCAGCGCAGCACGTCTTCGAGCGCGGCGGCGTTCGCGCGCAGCGGCGGCTCGCCGGCGCCGAACCGGTCGACGATCGTGCGCTCCTCCTCTCGCGAGGGATACGGGACGACGACCTTGGCCAGAAACCGGTCGAGCTGCGCGAGCGGGAGCGGGTAGGTGCCTTCGGAGTCGAACGGGTTCATCGTCGCCAGCACGACGAACGGCGCCGGCAGATCGTGGGTCTGCGGCCCGATCGTCGCGCGCCGCTCCTGCATCCCCTCGAGCAGCGCCGACTGCACCTTCGCCGGCGCGCGGTTGATCTCGTCGGCGAGCACGACGTTGGCGAAGAGCGGACCGAGCACCGTCGCGAACTCGCCGCTCTTCTGATCGAAGACGCGCGTTCCCACGATGTCGGACGGGAGCAGGTCGGGCGTGAACTGCACGCGCCGGAAGACGCCGCCGACCGCCGCGGCGAGCGCGCGGCAGGCCAGCGTCTTGGCGACGCCCGGCGCGCCTTCCAGCAAGACGTGGCCGCCGGCGATCAGCGCGAGCACGAGCGCTTCCACGACCTCGTCCTGTCCGACGATCGTCGCGCGCACCGCGTCGAGCACCGCGTGCGGGCGAACTTCTTCGGCGCGCTGCGCGGAGAGCGGGGTCGTCATCGCAGCCAGCCCTCCGTCGTCTCGATCAGCTCTTGCGAAGAACGATCGCGCAGGTGCGCGGGGCCGAAGGCCGTGCGCTCCGCCGCCGTCAGCGCCGCGCGCAGCGCGCGGTCGTCCGTCGCGCGCAGCGCGTCGCGCAGCGTCGCGCCGGAACTCGTTCCGGCCGCTTCGAACAGCGCCGCACGCAAGGCCCCGAGCGAACCGTTCGCCGGCGAGCTGGCGTACGCGCGCAGCGCCTCGGCGACCGCGTCGCGCGGCGTGCGCGGCGGTTCGGCAACCGGCGCCGGCGGCGATGCGAGCGGCGGCGCGACGGGGACGCTGCGCTGCCGCCGCACGGCGAACCACACGACCAGCGCGACGACGAGCGCGCCCGTAAAAAACACCACCAGCAAAGCGAGCATGGCGATGTTGAGCAGCCGCTGATACGATTCGTCTCCGAGCGAGGATCCTTCGACGACGACCGTCACCGGATTGGACGAGAAGCGCGAGGGCTTGCCGGTGCGGGCGTCGATCGCGTCGAGGTACGCGGGCTTGAACGTGTACGTGCCGCGCGCGACCGGCTCGAGGGTGAGCGTCTCGACGACGTCGGTGCCGTTCGGGGCTTGCGTGACGCGCCGCTCGTCGCCTTCGAGCTGCATCGTGCCGACGTCGGGGACGACTACCTCGTCGAGCGCGGCGACGTGCTCGCGCACGTGCGTGTGGATCGCGAGATGAAAAACTTGGTGGACCTGCACCTGCATGCGGTCGGCGCGCATCGAAAGGGCATCGACGTGCAGCCTGCGCAGTTGCGCCGAAACCGGCGACGCGGCAAACCCCAGCATCACGACGGCGGCGAACGCCGCCGTTAATCGACGCGCTCGAGCCATCGCGCGAAGAGGCTCCGCGCGTCGAACGGACCGGGAGACGCTTCGGGGTGAAACTGCACCGCTTCGATCGGGAGCGTGCGGTGCCGAAAGCCTTCGTTGGTTCCGTCGTTGAGGTTGACCATCGTCGCCTGCAGGTCGGCCGGGAGCGACTCGCCGTCGACGGCGTAGCCGTGGTTGTGCGCGGTCACCAGCACTTCGTCGTGCACGAGGTCCTTCACCGGCTGGTTTCCGCCGCGGTGGCCGTACTTGAGCTTGTACGTCTTCGCCCCGCACGCCAGCGCGAGCAGCTGGTGGCCCAAGCACACGCCGAAGACCGGCTTCTTTCCGATCAGCTCGCGGAGCGTCTCGACGGTCTCGCCGAGGTCGCGCGGATCGCCGGGCCCCGGCGAGACGACGACCGCGTCGGGGTTCTGGGCCAGGATCTGCTCGCTGTTCGCGCCGTACGGGAGCACCGTGACCCGCGCGTCGAGCGAGGTGAGGTCGCGGATGATGTTCTTCTTCACCCCGCAGTCGAGCAGCACGACGTGCTTGCGCCCGCTGCCGACCGTTTCGCCGGCGTGGTACGCGTCGGCGACCGAGGCCACGAGCCCCTGCGTTTTGAGCGCGTAGTCGCGCAGCGTCGACTCGACTCGCTCGACCGCCTCGTCTCCGACCGCGAGCGCCGCGGCGATCGTGCCGTGCTCGCGCAGCGCGATCGTCAGCGCGCGCGTATCGATCCCGACGATCGTGCGCACGCCCTGCGCGTCGAGCCACGAGCCCAAGTCCTGTTTTGACAGATAATGCGAGGGATGTTCCGCGAGGTGCTTGATCGCGGCGCCCGCGACGCAGGCGTGCGGGTGCTGCGCGACCGTTCCGCTCACACCGTAGTTGCCGATCAACGGGTAGGTGAAGGCCAGAATTTGACCGGCGTACGAGGGGTCGGTGAGCGCCTCTTCGTAGCCGGTCATCCCGGTGTAGAAGACGGCTTCGCCGAGCGCGATCCCGGTCGCGCTCAAGCCTTCGCCGTCGAAGCGCGTGCCGTCGGCGAGCAGCAGCGTGGCGGGATTCTTCGGCGCGCGGTTCATACGGCGACTTCCTCGCGCGGCAAGACGCGGCCGTGCTCGAAGACGACCGCGCCCTCGACGACGGTCGCGAGCGCGCGGCGCGGCAGCGTCATCCCGTCGAACGGCGTGTTCTTTCCCTTCGAGCGGAACAGCCGCGCGTCGACCGTCCAGGCGCGGTCGGCGAACACCGTCACGTCGCCGGGACTGCCGACGTCGAGCATCCCGCCCGGCACGCCCAAGATGCGCGCGGGATTCGACGAGAACAGCTCGACGAACCGCGCGAGCGGCAGCTCCGGGAGCGCGAAGGCGTACGCGCCGAGCGCGATCTCCAAGCCGCTGAAGCCGACCGGCGCCGCGGAGAGCAGCTGCGCCTTCTCCTCGGCGCCGTGCGGCGCGTGGTCGGTCGCGAACGCGTCGATCGTTCCGTCGAGCACGCCGGCGCGCAAGGCGTCGCGGTCGTGCGCGCCGCGCAGCGGCGGGTTCACCTTCGAGTCGGCGCGGTAGTCGTCGAAGCGGTCGTCGAGAAAGACGAGGTGGTGCGGGGTTACTTCGCAGGTCACCCGGACGCCGCGCGAGCGCGCCCAGCGGATCAGATCGAGCGAGGTCGCGGTGGTGACGTGGGCGATGTGCCAGTTCTTGCCCGCGTCGGCGGCGATCAGCAGGTCGCGCGCGACGATCACGTCCTCCGCGATCGAGGGCGCGCCGTCGAGGCCGAGCCGCATCGAGGCCGGGCCTTCGTTCATCACCGCGTCGCCCTTGAGGTCCGGGTCCTCGCAGTGCGAGATGAACGCGTTCGGCAAGTCGGCGGCGTAGCGCGCGGCGTTGCGCAGCACGCGCGCGTCGCGCACGGTCGAGCCGTCGTCGCTGAACGCGACGCAGCCGGCGTCGGCGAGCAGGTGATAGGGCGCCAATTCCGTTCCGGCGCGCGCGCGGGTGAGCGCGCCGATCGGGTAGACCCGCGCCAGCCCGGCCGCGTCCGCGCGGCGCACCACTTCGCTCACGATCGCCGCGGAGTCGAGCGCGGGCTCGGTGTTCGGCATGCAGGCGACCGCGGTGAACCCGCCGGCGACCGCCGCGGCCGTCCCGGTCGCGATCGTCTCCTTGTGCGTCTGGCCCGGCTCGCGCAGGTGCACGTGCATGTCGATGAAGCCGGGCGCGACGATCGCGTTGCCGGCGTCGACGACGCGCGCATCTGCCGCCTCGAGGTGCTCGCCGATGCGGGTGACGAACCCGTTCTCGATCAGCACGTCGCGGTTCGCGTCGACCCGCATCGCCGGATCGACCAGCCGCCCGCCTTTGATCAATGTCTTCATGCTGCCACGGGGGCGCCGTTGACGAGCAGATCGAGCACCGCCATGCGGACGAAGACGCCGTTGTGCACTTGCGCGACGTAGCGCGACCGAGGGTCGTCGAGGACGTCGTCGGTCAGCTCGACGCCGCGGTTGTACGGCCCGGGGTGGAGGATCACCGCGTCGCTGCGCAGCGAGCGCAGCCGCGCGCGGTTGAGCTGATAGCGCTGCGTGTAGTCTTCCAACGAGGGCAGCAGTCCCAGCTCGATCCGCTCGCGCTGGATTCGCAGCATCATCACCGCGTCGACGCGGGGCAGGATCGCGTCCAGGTCGCGCTCGATCTTGACGCCGTTCGTCTCGAACTCGCGCGGCAGCAGGGTCGCCGGCCCGACCAGCGTCACGTCGATTCCCAGCGCGCGCATCCCGACGATGTTCGAGCGCGCGACGCGCGAGTGGAGGATGTCGCCGACGATCGCGACGCGCAAGCCGGCGAAGCGGTTGAACTCCTGGCGCAGCGTCATCAGGTCGAGCAGCGCTTGCGTGGGGTGCGCGTGCGTTCCGTCGCCGGCGTTCACGACGTGCCCGTCGAAGACGTCGGCGAGCCGGCGCGCGAAGCCGGACTCGTGGTGGCGCACGACGATCACGCGCACGCCGATCCCCCGCAGCGTCAGCGCGGTGTCGGCGATCGTCTCGCCTTTGCCGAGCGAGGAGGCACCCGGCGCGAAGCTGATCACGTCCGCGCCGACGCGCTGCTCGGCGAGCGTGAACGAGGTCGCGGTGCGCGTGGAGGCTTCGAAGAACAGGTTCAGCACCGGGACGCCGGCCAGCAGGTCGCGCGGCGGCAGGTGGTCCCGGAACGACACGGCGCGGTCGAGGACGCCGACGAGCTCTGCGGGGGTGAGATCGTCGACGTCGAGCAGGCTACGAGGCGGCACGGTCCTCGTCGGAGACCGTCACCGCGTCGCTCTCCGAGCGCTGCGCGGCGAGCACGACGTCGATGTGCTCGCGGCGGCTGGTCGGAATCTCCTTGCCGACGTAGTCGCCCTGGATCGGGATCTCGCGCAGCCCGCGGTCGATGAGCACCGCCAGCCGAATCGCGCGCGGCCGGCCGAGGTCGGTCACCGCGTCGAGCGCGGCGCGCACGGTGCGGCCGGTGTAGAGAACGTCGTCCACCAGGACGACCGTCTGCCCGGTGATCGTGCTGCGAATCTCCGACTCCGGCAGCTCGCGCGCGACGTCGTCGTCGCGGTAAAGGTTCACGTTCAGGAAACCGAGCTGCGGGAGCGAGCCCCGGATCTCGGCGATCTTCGAGGCGAGCCGCCGGGCGAGGGCTTCCCCGCCGCGCCGGATGCCGATCAGGAGGAGGCCGTCTTGGACGTCCTCCGGTTCGACGATCTGATGAGCCATCCGCGCGATCGCCCGCTCGATCTCGTCGGGCGACATCAGCACGCGCCGCCTCGTCACCGCGGTCTGCATCGGCCCGAGGTTCGTCACCCTGGCACGTCTTGGCCTTCGCCCGGGCCTCGATCGGCCGGGCGAAGGCGCTCGTAATAGTAGTCCGAGCTGCCGTACCGCGGGACCCGCCGCATCCGGAAGTCGTAGCGCTTGCGGTACCGCTCGCGGCGCTCGCGAAGACGCGCGTTGTACGCATGACGCCCTAGGGTGGCATCGTCGCGAAAATCGAGGACGATCAGGGTTTCGCCCTGCGCCATCCGCAATCGCGCGAGCTCGTGGAGATAGTCCACCTGTCGCGCGGTTTCGAGACTGTAGTACAAACGTACGCCAGGCTCGCATCCGCCGGTCCGAACGACCGTCGGAACGTTGGAAATTCGGAGATGAACGCCCGGGGCAATCTCGTGGTCCTCGTCTCGAACTTCGTCGTGCGAGACGACTGGTTCCATCGGCATCATAGTTACACGACCGCTCAGATCGTGTGCACGGTGACTGTGTAGTGGCGGCGTTCCCAGCTTACTTTGACTCGAATCCACCGTCCATGCGACATTCTACGCTCGAAATTGATTCCGACCTCCCGCGCACCGTCGAGATCGACGTCTTTCGACGCCGCCCGGCCGAGTCTCACGGCTCTCATGACATCCTCGCGACTGATCCCGTCTTCCGCAGCCGCTGCGCTGGCATGGTTCGGATACTCAAGGAGCCCTTCGGCTTCAGCTACGCGGATGAGCGCGACTTCCCTGCGCCGGATCATCGTCGTCGACAGGTCGAATGCTTCCTGAACGGATCGGATGGCAAGCACGTCGTCGCGCGTAGGCACGAGACGAGCATGGCGCGACCACGGTGACCGCACCGTAGCCGCAATGTGAACGATCTGTGTTCGCGACTACCGGCGGAGGATCGCGCAGGCCGTGGTGCCGATAGCGAGGAGGCGGCGGGAGCTGTCGTACATCTTCGCTTCGGCGACGGCGGTGGAGCGGCCGACGTGGAGGGCGAGGCCTTCGCAGCGGACCGCGCCGGTCGCGGTCGTGACGCCGCGGATGAAGCGGACTTGCACGTCGGTCGTCGTGTAGGCAACCCCGGCCGGCAAGAGGGTGTGGATCGCGCAGCTCATCGCGGTGTCGAAGATCGTCAGCGCGAAGCCGCCGTGGACGACGCCGATCGGGTTGTAGTGTTCTTCGCCGGGGTAGCCTTCGACGACGACGCGGCCTTCGTCGACCTCGGCAATCGTGAAGTTCACGAGCGAAGAGATCGGCGGACGCGGCAGCGTCCCGCTTTGAATCGCACGAATCGCGTCGAGCCCGCTGGAGCGCCGGACGAAGTCAATGGTCGGCGCCGGATCGTCCCACTGGACGAGGCGCTCGCGAGTGGCTTGCATGGTGCGAGCAACATATCAGGAGCGCCCGCCGCGTGTCGAGAAGGAACCGCCGCATGCGACGTTCGACATTCCTCACCGGGACGGGAGCGTTCGCGCTGGGAGGCGTTCCGCGTTCGGCACGCGCCGCGCCCGGGACGGCGCTGGACCGCAGATCCGCGGTCCCGGTCGTGCGGGCTCGCGCGGCCGGACGCGAGTTGGTGCTCGCGATCGACACGGGCGACGCCGTCTCGACGCTTTCGCCGGCAGCGGCGCGCGCGCTCGGGCTGAACGCCCCGTCCACGACAAGCGCTGCGAACGCGCTCGCCACGCTGAGCGGGATCGCGGTCGCCGGCGTGACGCTGCGCGATCATCGCGTCGACGTGACCGACGTCGCCTCGTGGACGCCGCTCGTCGGCTTCGCGGTCGACGGGTCGCTGGGCTACGAAGCGTTTCGCGACCGCGTCGTCACGCTCGACTATCTCAAGCGCCGTTTGATCTTTCCGAACGCGCTTCCCGACGGCGAGAAGACCGCGATCACCTGGCTGAAATATCACGACCGTTCACCCGAGCTGGTCACGTTCGACGGCTTGAGCATCGACGCGTTCCCGGTCACGACGCAGCTCGACACGGCGATGTCGAAGAACGCGATCGTGTTTACGTCGAAAGTCTCCGATCTGGCGATCATCCCGGACGGGAAGGCGCCGCTGTATTTCTACGAGGAAGCGACGCTGCAGCCGGGCCGGGTCGGCTCGGTGCGCCTTGGCACGACGCTGCTCGCCGCGAACGTCTTGATCTACACTCCTGGCCCGGGCACGCACGTTCCGACCACCGCCATAAGCGCGGTCGTCGGAGACCAGCTCTTCGCGAACCGCGCCGTCACCTTGGATTTCCCGAACTCCGCGTTGATCGTCAGCTGAGCTGAGGAGGTGTGGCGTGTCGTACCTGAACCGGCCGCGGTTGCATTTCGCCGGGCGTTTCGAGGCCGACGTCTCGACGGTCAACAACGATCCGGCGAACTTCGACACCGCGCGGTTCGTGCCGGGTGACGATCAGCGCACCACCGACAACTCGAAAGGCGCGTGGAATCCGCGCGGGACCGGATCGTGGCGCCTGATCACCTGCGCGGTCACGGCCGCGACGTACGCGGACGGAAGCGCCGTGGCCGCTTCCGATCCGGTCATCGGGATGGCGGTCGCGCACAACCGCGACCGCGTGGCGCCGAAGATCGTCGACCTCGATCCGCAGCAGCAGCTCGTCTCGATGATCTGGGGGCTGGAGCTGCGGCTCGTCGACCGCTCCGGCGCGGACGCGCTGCGCGGCGCGTTCGAGCCCGCCGCGTTCAGCGATCTGTGGGGCCGCGTCCCGTCCGACCCGAATCCCGGCGACTTCACCCTCGGTGCGTTCTATCAATCCGCCCTCACGCAGGTCGCATGGAACGACGCGGTCGACTCACGCTGGCTGCGCGAGCTGCGCGCCGCGGCGGGTGACGGCGTGCTCTCGGTGAAGTTCAACGTCGACGGCTTCTCGATGGACTGGACCTCGCCGGTGTTCGCGACCGGCCGCATCGTCGGCACGCTGGGTCCGGCGGCGGCGAACGAACCGCAACGATTCGTGCTCGGCAGGCATCTGGCACCCGTCGACCAGTCTAGCCCGCTGAACTTCGCCGTCGCGGTCGTCGACGAGTCGGCGCGCCGGATCGTGCTCGATCTCGGCAACGCGCTGCCGACCACGACGCTGGGCGGTCCGATTTCCGCCGGGACGCTGGCGCTCGCGGCCGGAGATTCGCAAACGGCCGTGGCGACGCTCTCGGTCGGCGGCGACGGCTGGTACGAGCGCACCGCCGGCATCTGCGAAGCGCCGGCGGACGGCACGCTCTCCGACGCGCAGCTCGCCCAGATCGCGAACGCACCGCTGCTGCTCGTCGATCCAGGGAACGCCAACGCGGTCCTGCTCGCGGAAGCAGCAAACGGCGCGCACGTTCGCGCAGATCAGTTCGTCTATCGGCTCGGCGCCGGCGAGAGCGCCGACGTCGCGCTCTACACCACGACCTTCGGCCGCCGCACGGCGGGGATGACGGTGAACAGCAGCGTCGGAGCGCAGGGACTGCAGCAGAGTGACGGCCCGCCGCTCGGCGTGCCAGCCAATGCGGTGATCGCCGACCCCTCCCCGACGATCAGCGACGCGAACGGCGTGGCGACGCTGACGCTCCGCACGAGCGACCCGGGAAACCCGCGCGGCTTCATCGACGGTCAGCTCTACGCGGTGCAGTACGCCGTCGACGGCGGGATCGCCGATCCGTACAACTTCATCTCGGTGCTGCTCTGGAGCGCGGTGCCCGAGATCGCCGAGCCGGCGTGGTGGCCCGACCTGCAGCCCGTCTTCGTGCAGTTCGGCAACCTCTACCCGATCATGCATCCGATCGTCGACCTGCGCTCGTACGACTCGATCGCCGCGAAGCGCGATCTGCTGCGCGCGGTCTTCTCGCTCCCGGTCGAGCACCCGAACTACATGCCGGTGACGCGCGATCTTTCCGGCGCGAAGCGCAAGCTGATCCTGCGCTGGCTGGACACCACGGGCAACAACGGGCTGCCGAACCTCGGCACGCCGCCGCCGTCCCTCGCCGCGGCAGTTCCGCGAAAGGCCGAGGCGTTCGCGTTCGCGGTCGCGCCGTCCGAAGCGGCGCTCGTCCCGAACGAAGAGCGCGGCGCGAAAACCGCCGCCATCCTGCGCATTCCGGGCCTGGCCGCGAAGGTGAAGGTGAAGCCGTGATCCTGGTCGAGCGCAAACCGCTGGAAACGGTCGAGGACGTGCAGCGCGCGCTGCAGTACGCGATCGAGATCGAGCACTCGACCATCCCGCCGTACCTGGTCGCGCTGTACTCGCTCGGCACGGCGAAGAACGACGCGATCCGTGAGATCCTGCGCGGGATCGTGATCCAGGAGATGGGCCACTTCGCGCTGGCCGCCAACATGCTGATCGCGCTCGGCGGGACGCCGCGCTTCACCGACCCGGCCTTCGTCCCGAACTACCCGGGCGGTCTGCCGTTCAAGATCGGCGACCGCGACGGCAAAGCGCTCGTCGTCCACCTGGCGCCGTTCTCGATCGAGCTCGTGCGCGACACGTTCATGGTGATCGAGTCGCCCGAAGATCCGCTGCACTTCCAGGTGAAGCCGCACCCGGCGCTGTTCGCCGCGCTCGCCGTCGATCAGGAGACGTATCAGACGATCGGCGAGTTCTACGACGCGCTCAAGGCGAAGCTCACGGACCTCGGAGACGCCGCGTTCACCGGCAAGGACCGCCCGCAGCCGACCGGCTTCCCCGGCGACGTCTTCGCGATCCGCTCGCTCGCCGACGCGCTGCGCGCGATCGACGTGATCGTGCAGCAAGGCGAAGGGACGAAGACGACCCCGCTCGCCGGCGGCGGCACGGCCGTCGCGCACTACTACCGCTTCGAGCAGATCGTCAAAGGCTTCGCGCTCGTCGCCGACAAGAGCGTCCCGGAAGGATACTCGTTTTCCGGCGACCCGATCCCGTTCGACCCGAGCGGCGTCGCGGCGATCCTGACCGACGCGAAGACTTCCGACTACGCCGACGGCTCGATGGCGCGGCGGGTCGCGCTGCAGTTCGACACCGCCTACGCCGGGCTGCTGGCGGCGCTCGAAACCGCATTCGCCGGTGCGCCCGACGCGCTCACCAACGCGATCGGGATGATGTACGACCTGCTGATCTTCGCGCAGAAGCTGATGGCAACGCCGGCCGGCAACGGCAAGAACGCCGCGCCGACGTTCGAGTTCCCGGTCCCCGTCGCGCCGTAGCTACGCGGCCGGGAGCGCCGCGAGCGCTTCCTGCGCGCGCGCGAGCTCGCGACGGTATTCCTCGAGCTTCGCGCGCTCCGCGGCGACGATGTCCGGCGACGCTTTCGCGACGAAGTTTTCGTTGGCGAGCTTCTTCTCCGACCGGGTCACCTCGGACTCTAGCCGCGTGACCTCGCGCGCGTAGCGCTCGCGCAATTTCGCGGGGTCGGCGACGCCGCGCACGGCGAGGATGCGGTCGCGCAGGCTGCCGTTGCCGCCGTCGTACGTGTCGACCTGCGCGCGCGCCAGCGTCGCGATCGCTTCGACGATGCCGCGGTCTTCGGCGAGCGCCGCTGGGATTTCCACCCGCATGTAGTCCTTCGGCTGGATGCCCCATTCCGCGCGCGCGTTGCGGAGCTGCTCGACTTTTTCGATCACCGTGCCGAACACGGCCGCTTCGTCGGCGAACGAGGGGATGTCCGCGAGATCGGGCCACGAGGCGGTGACGATCGTCGTGCCGTCGTGCGGGAGGGTCAGCCAGATCTCTTCGGTGACGAACGGCGCGATCGGGTGCATCGCGCGCACGAAGGCGTTCAGCACGAACGAGAGCACCGCGGCGCGCGTCGCTTCCTGGCCGGGCGCTTTCGTCACCTCGACGTACCAGTCGCAGAACGTGTACCAGCCGAAGTCGAGCAGCGTGTCTGTCGCGACGCCGAACTCGTAGCCGTCGTAGGCGCGCGTCACCGTCTCGACGCAGCGGTGCAGCTCGGTGAGGATCCACTTGTCGGCGAGCGTGAGCTGCTCGCGGGCCGGCAAGACGTTCGCGCTCGGCAGTGCTTCCGGCAAAGCGACGGTGTAGCGCAGCGCGTTCCAGAGCTTCGTGCCGAAGCGCTTCGCCTCGTCGCAGAAACGCTCGTCGAACCGCAGCTCCTGCGACTCCAGCCGCATCTGGCGCAGGATTCCGAAGCGCGTTCCGTCGGCGCCGTACTTCGGCACCAGATCGGTCATCGGATCGATCGCGTTCCCGAGCGACTTCGACATCTTGCGGCCCTTCGCGTCGAAGACGAGCGGCGTGATGAAGACGTCGCCGAACGGCATCCCGCCGCCGAAGCGCAGCCCGAGGATCACCATCCGCATTACCCACAGAAAGATGATCTCGCGGGCGGTGATCATCACCTGGTTCGGATACCAGTGCTCGCGCTCGGGCGTCTGCTGCGGCCAGCCGAGGATCGAGAACGGCCACAGCCCCGAGCTGAACCACGTGTCGAGCGTGTCGGGGTCGCGCCGCAGCTCGTCGGTGCCGTGCCGCTCGCGCGCGAGCTTCTTCGCTTCTTCTTCGTCGTGGGCGACAACGACGTCGCCGCCGGGCGTGTACCAGACCGGCAGCTGGTGCCCCCACCAGATCTGGCGCGAGATGTTCCAGTCGCGGACGTTCTCTAGGCCGGCCGCGTACGTGCGCCCGAAGCGCTCCGGCACAAAGCGCGGCGCGCCGTTGCGGAACGCCTCGAGCGCCGGCTTCGCGAGGGGCGCCATCTTGACGAACCATTGCAGCGAGAGCAGCGGCTCCACGACCGCGTGCGAGCGTTCGCTGATCGGGATCTTCGTGTGGTACGGTTGCTCCTCGACCAGCGCGCCCGCCGCGCGCAGGTCTTCGACGATCCTGGCGCGCGCTTCGTAGCGGTCGAGGCCGGTGTACGCGGCCATCTTCTCGGCCTGCGCGTCGATCGGCGCGCGGCGCTCCGGCGTCTCGTCGTAGCGCCACACCGGCGCGGTAATGCGCGCGTCGAAGTCGATCACCGTCGGCATCGGCAAGTTGTGGCGCTGGCCGATCTCGTAGTCGGTCTGATCGTGCGCGGGTGTCACCTTGACGGCTCCGGTGCCGAACTCGCGCATGACCGCGTCGTCCGCGATCACCGGGATCGCGCGCTCGACGATCGGCAGTACGACGTTCTTCCCGATCAGGTGCGCGTAGCGCTCGTCCGCGGGATGCACCGCGACCGCGACGTCGGCGAGATACGTTTCCGGTCGCGTCGTCGCGATGACGATTCCGTCGCCGCCGTCTTCGGCCCGATAGCGAATGTGCCACAGCGTCGTGTCGCGCTCGTCGTCTTCGACTTCCGCGTCGGAGAGCGTCGACTGCGCGACCGGGTCCCAGTTCACCAGCCGGGTTCCGCGGTAGACCAGCCCATCGTTGTAGAGGTCGACGAAGACCTTGATCACCGCGGCCGACAGCCCGGGGTCCATCGTGAAGCGCGAGCGCTCCCAGTCCGGACCGAAGCCGAGCCGCCGGAACGCTTCGTCGATCTCGCCGCCGTACTGCTCGCTCCATTTCCAGGCCAGCTCGACGAACTTTTCGCGGCCGAGCTGGTCGCGCGTCTTGCCGTCCTTCTTCAGCTCGCGCACGAGGACGGCTTCGGTTGCGATCGCGGCGTGGTCTTGGCCCGGGATCCAGTCCGCGTTTTCGCCGAGCATGCGGTGGTAGCGCGTGAGCACGTCCATCGGCGTGTAGCTCGAGGCGTGGCCGAGGTGCGCGCGGCCGGTGACGTTGGGCGGCGGCATCGAGATGATGAACGGCGGTCGCGCGGGGTCGGGCTCCTCGTGGAAGACGCCCGTCTCGAGCCAGCGCGCGTACAGGCGCGGCTCGACCTCGGCAGGATCGTAGGTCTTCGGAAGCTCGGGCCGGGTCATCGTCACCGGCTAACGATACGCGAGACCGGCGCCGTTCTCCGCGCTCGTTTAGGTTCCGGAGCCCTCGTCTTTGTGCTCGCCGGCGCCTTCTTCGTAGGCGTCCGTCGTGCTGCCGGCGGCGCCGTAGGAGGCCGGGATCGCGCCGACTTTCGTCTGCGTGCTCGTCTCCGCCGGCCGGTTCGACTCGACCTCGACCAACTCGTCGGCCAGCGTCTCCTCGCCGACCACCGTGCGCGAGTTCTTCTCCGTCAGCGCCGGCTCGTCGGCCGTGCCGGTTTCGCTGGCGTTCGTGCCGTCCTCGTTCATCGGTTCACCTCGGTGTGGCGATGCGTGGGCTTGCTTCGTACCCCGCCGGTGCGTCTTGTACCCTCATGCGCCGGGGCCGCGGTGGGTGACGAAGGATTCGAGCTGGTGCAGCCCGTCGAGCATCGTCTCCGGCGCCGGGGTGAGCGGTTCCGCGGGCTCTTGCGCGCGATTGCACCACGCCACGCGGAAGCCGAAGCGCGCCGCGCCCCACGCGTCCCACGGGTTCGAAGAGACGAAGACGATCTCGCGCGGCGCGCAGGCGAAGCGCTCCGTCGCGAGCGCGTAGACGCGCGGGTCGGGCTTGTACGCCCTCACGCTCTCGACCGAGAGCACGTCGGTCAGCACCGCGCGCACGCCGGCGCGCGCGAGCGCGGCGTCGGCCGAGGCCGGCGTGCCGTTGGTCAGCACCGCCAGCGGGATCCCCCGCGCGGCGAGCGCGCCGAGCGCGGGCGCGACGTCGGGGAACGCGGTCATCGTACGCCATGCCGCCACCAGCTCGGCACGCGCGGTTTCGTCGAGCGCGACGCGCCGCTGCGCGCACGTCTGCTCCAGCGCGAGGGCGGTCAGCTCGTCGAAGTTGCGGTATGCCTGCGCCAGCGTGACGAGGAAGGCGTACTCGAGCTGCTTGCGGCGCCAGTAGGCGACGAACGCGCCGGCGTCCTCGACGCCGGCTGCGGCGACGTGGTCGCGCATCGCGCCGATCGAGAGCAGCGTTCCGTAGAGGTCGAAGACGACGGCGGCGACGTGCATCAAACGCGCTACGCGCTGGCGTTCGCTCGGACCTTGCCGCGGGGCGCCGCCGCCGCCGCGCGGAAACGACGCGCGTGAGCCGCAAACAGCAGCAGCGCCAGCCGCGCACGCCGGAGATCTACCTTTCCGTTGACGTCGAAGCCGACGGGCCGATTCCGGGAGGCTACTCGATGCTCTCGTTCGGGATCGCGGCGTTCTCGCTCGACAAGGTGCTGCTCGCGACGTTCACCCGCAACTTGGAGCTGCTCCCCGGCGCGGCGCAACACCCGCGCGTGATGGCGTGGTGGCAGCAGACCGCAGCGCACCGCGCGGCGTACGCGCAAACGCGCGAGAACGTGCAGCCGATCCGCGAGGCGATGCTCGAATGCGAGGCGTGGTGCAAGTCGCTGCACGTGCACGGGAAGCCGTGCGCGGTCGGCGCGCCGGCGGCGTACGACTACGGCGCGTGGCTGTACTGGTACTTGGTCTACGCGCTGGGCGACATCCCGGACTTGGGTTTTTCCGCACTGGACCTGAAGTCGTTCGCGTTCGGACGCATGCCGGGGACGCGCTACCGCAGCCTCGGCAAGAGCACGTACGATCCGGCGTGGTTCGACCCGGACGTTCCGCACACGCACGTCGCGCTCGACGATGCGATCGAGCAAGGGACGATCATCGTCAACGCGATCCGCCAGCGCGACGGCTTGCCGCGCATCGAGGGCTACACCCGGGCGGAGTGACCTCGCGCTGCGCGGCGCGCGCTAGGTGCGGCGCGCGATCGTGCGCTCGAGGAAGCGCAGCACGCGCGTGAGCGGAAAGTCGCGCTCGACCAGCGGTTTGGTGAGGATCGTGCGCAAGCCCAGGAGCTTTGCGCCGAGCACGTCGGTGAAGAGCTGATCGCCGATCACCACCGTCGCGGCGCGCGGCGTCCCGAGCAGCTTGAGCGCGCGCAAGAACGCGAACGGGAGCGGCTTGAGCGCGTTCGGGACGACGGGGATGCCGAGCTGCGCGCCGATCGCGCCGACGCGCTCGCTGAAGTTGTTGGAGACGAGGACCAGCGCGAAGCCGCGAGCGCGCGCCGCAGCGACCCACTCGGCGACCCCCGGCGCGAGCTCCGGCCGGCGGTAGGCGCAGACCGTGTTGTCCAGGTCAACGACGATGCCGCGGATGCCGGCGAGCGCCAGCTCGTCCAGCTTGACGTCGGGCAGCGCGTCGGCGTGATGATCGGCCCGGAACCTCTCCACGCTATCCCCGGTTCCGTCCACAGCCCGCTCACCCCGCTCGCCGCGGGTCCACACGGCCTGCTTGCGGCCCTCCACCAGAAAGAAAAAGTCGTGCACCTAGATTCACAAGGTGCCCGGACTGCGATACAATATCTAGTACAGCCCGGCGGCGAGAGGCACAAGAGATTGTGTCGGGAGCCGCTCAGGGGCAGCCGCAGGGATTGACGAAGCCGAACAGACGTTCGATAATTTGCCGTCCCCGCCAACGCTTTCACCGACCAAGAGGACGCAGCCGGTATGAAGTTCTCGCGCACCTACTCCGCCCCCGGCGAACCCTATGCCGGGATCGCCTTCGAGCCGCGCACCTCGCGGATCGTGAACCCCGACGGCAAGGTCGTTTTCGAGGCCAATGATGTCCAGATCCCGGCCGGCTGGAGCCAGGTCGCGACGGACATCCTGGCCCAGAAGTACTTCCGCAAGGCCGGGGTGCCCGACAAGACGGTGCGCGTCCCCGAGGACGGGGTGCCGGAGTGGTTGTGGCGCTCGGAAGCGGCCTCCGACGCGACGTTCGACCACGGCGAGACGGACGCACGCCAGGTCTTCCACCGGCTGGCCGGCTGCTGGACCTACTGGGGCTTCAAGCACGGCTACTTCGACGACGAGTTCGAAGCGCGCGCCTACTACGACGAGATGTGCGCGATGCTCGCGCTGCAGATCGGCGCTGCAAACTCGCCACAATGGTTTAATACCGGCTTGCATTGGGCGTACGGCATCTCGGGGCCGGCTCAGGGGCACTATTATGTTGATCCGAAGACGGGTGAGCTCGCGGAATCCACTTCCGCATATGAGCATCCGGCTCCGCATGCGTGCCTTCCATACTATGCAACAGTGTCGACGCCTGATGGTCCGGTTCCGATCGGCAAGATCGTCGAAAACGGTCTTACCGGCTTGCCTGTTTATGACATTGCCGGAACGACGAAAGTCGTCGCCGTCAAACACAACGGTGTCAAATCCGTTTTTCGCATTCAACTCGCAAATGGCAACTCGTTTGACGCAACTGGCGATCATCTCGTTCTTGCGCGGCGATCGACGTCCCAGCCGTATCAATGGCTTGACGTGCGCGACGTGGGCGCGGGCTGGAGCGTTATTCAGCGCCGCGATTTTGTGTTGTCATATGCTGACCGTGTTTCGATCGTGGAACGGCGCGGCAGCACGCGAACACTCAATGCGCCATCTAAACACGATCTCATCGGTACAGTCGACATCCCTGTCGTCGCCATCGGTTTCGTCGGCGACATGGACGTCTATGATATTGAGACCGAGTCCCATACTTTCCTGACGAACGATATAGTCGTCCACAACTGCTTCATCCAGTCCGTCAACGACGATTTGGTGAACGAAGGCGGCATCATGGATCTTTGGGTTCGTGAAGCGCGCATCTTCAAATACGGCAGCGGCACCGGCTCGAACTTCTCGAAGATCCGCGGCGAAGGCGAGAAGCTTTCCGGTGGCGGGACCTCGTCGGGACTCATGTCGTTCTTGAAGGTCGGTGACCGTGCCGCCGGCGCGATCAAGTCGGGCGGGACGACGCGTCGCGCGGCAAAGATGGTCTGCCTCGATCTCGATCACCCCGACATCGAAGATTTCATCACGTGGAAGGTGACGGAGGAGCAGAAAGTCTCCGACCTCGTCGCCGGCTCGATCACGTGTGAAAAGCATCTCAACGCGATTCTCAAAGCGGCGAACGACGAAGCGCTGCCGGAATCGGCACGGCTCGATCCGACGCTGAACCCGCGTCTCAAAGCGGCGATCCGATCGGCGCTTGGCATGGGTATCCCGCAAGCGAACATTCAGTACGCGCTCGACTTCGCCAAACAGGGCTATAAAGAGCTCGTCATCGAGACGTACGATACGAATTGGGACTCGAAAGCGTACGGCACCGTCTCCGGCCAGAACTCGAACAATTCGGTCCGAATCCCGAACGAGTTCTTCGCGCGCCTCGTCGCCGACCAAACCTGGGATCTCGTACCGCGCCGCAAGGACGGAAACCCCAAGCCGAAGTGCGTTCCCGCTGCTGGACTGTGGGAAAAGATCGCGGTTGCGGCTTGGCAGTGCGCCGATCCGGGCGTGCAATACGACACGACGATCAACGAGTGGCACACGTGTCCGGCCGACGGCCCGATCAACGCGAGCAACCCCTGCGTCACGGGTGATACGCTCGTCGCAACGGCTGACGGTTTGAAGCGCGCAGCCGACCTTGTCGGCGTGCCGTTCATAGCGCTTATCGACGGGGAAGGCCATAGCTCCGACGCGCGCGGATTTTACGAAACCGGAGTCAAGCCTGTCTACCGTCTGACCGATGCGTCCGGCGAGACGCTGGTTCGGATTACAGGCAAACATCCCGTGCTCACAATTGCGGATGACGGAAGTGAAGAGTGGACGCTCGTCGAGAACCTCGTCCCCGGCGTTCGACTCGCTTTGCATCACGATGTGTTCGGCGGTCACGAACACGTGAGTGCGCTTCGCCGCCGGGGTCTCGTCAAACAGCACACCGTCATCCCGGGTCTCGCACCGAATAATGGGCGTCCGGTCATGTCGCTTTCCCGGCCGTACGTGGTCCTCGCGGCAAAGATAGCAGCTGGTATAGAACGCGTGTACGATTGCACTGTACCAAGTAAATCAGCGTTTGACGCGAATGGGCTGTACGTTCACAACTGTTCTGAGTATATGTTCCTGGATGACACTGCCTGCAACTTGGCCAGTTTGAACCTCGTCAAATTTATCGACGCAGCAGGGCATTTCGATCCGCGGAAGTTCGCGGATGCGTGCCGGATCTGGACGTTCACGCTCGAGATCAGCGTTCTGATGGCGCAATTCCCCAGCAAGGCCGTTGCGCGCAAGTCCTTCGACTTCCGTACCCTCGGCTTGGGATACGCCAACCTCGGCACGCTTTTGATGCGGCTCGGGCTGCCATACGATTCAGAAGAAGGCTTCGGGTGGTGCGCGGCAATCTCGTCTCTGATGACCGGCGCCGCGTACAAGACGTCAGCTGAAATGGCGCGGGAACTCGGAGCGTTTCCGAACTACGATCAGAACGCCGAGCACATGGGACGCGTGCTTCGCAATCATCGCCGCGCTGCGTATGCGGTTCCGAATGATGAGTATGAAGAACTAACGGTCAAGCCCACGACACATGCTCCGACGTTGTTCACGCAAGAAACGTGGGCACTTGCACGGTCTACATGGGACAATGCGCTCGCGATTGGCGAGGTAGCGGGCTATCGCAATGCGCAAACGAGTTGCATTGCGCCTACTGGTACAATTGGACTATTGATGGACTGTGACACCACTGGGATCGAGCCGGACTTCGCGCTGGTAAAGTTCAAGAAGCTCGCCGGCGGCGGGTACTTCAAGATCGTCAATCAGTCGGTCGAGCCGGCGCTACGACGACTCGGCTACAACAATGAGCAGATCGCGGCGATCGAGACGTTCGCCAAGGGGAACACGCTTCAGGGGACGCCGCACATCAACAAGGCGACGCTGCGCGCGAAAGGCTTCGACGACGAAGCAATCGCGAAGATCGAAGCACAGCTCCCAGGCGCGTTTGAGATCGGCTTTGCCTTCAACCAGCACGTGCTCGGCGAGGAGTTCTGCCGCGACGTACTCGGCATGACCGACGAACAACTCGCCGACTGGAACTTCTCAATCTTGCGCGACGCGCTGGGCTTCACACAAGCGCAGATCGAGGAGGCGTCCGACGTGATTTGCGGGCGCATGACGCTGGAAGGTGCGCCGTTCCTGAAGGAAGAGCACTTGCCGGTGTTCGACTGCGCGACCCCGTGCGGCAAGCATGGCGCACGATTCATTCGCCCGCTGGCGCACGTCGACATGATGGCCGCCGCGCAGCCGTTCATCAGCGGCGCAATTTCAAAAACGATCAACCTTCCGCAAACGGCCACGATCGCGGACGTCAAAGAAGCGTACCGCTACTCCTGGGAAAAGATGATCAAGGCGGTCGCTCTCTACCGCGACGGGTCGAAGCTCTCGCAGCCGCTCGCCGCCTCGTACGACGTCGGCGGACCGGAAGAGCTGGATCAACCGCAGGCCGCATATGAAGGGCCGGTTCGGATGGCGGAGCGGCTCGTGTACCGCTACATCGCGAAGCGCCGGCGGATGCCGGACCGTCGCGGCGGCTATACGCAGAAGGCGATCGTCGGCGGACACAAAGTCTATCTCCGGACGGGCGAGTACGACGACAAGACGCTTGGCGAGATCTTTATCGACATGCACAAGGAAGGCGCCGCCTTCCGCAGCCTGATGAACAATTTTGCGATCGCGGTCTCACTGGGGCTGCAGCACGGCGTCCCGCTCGAGGAGTACGTCGACGCATTCACGTTCACGCGCTTCGAGCCGAACGGGCCGGTCGTCGGCCATCAGAACATCAAGATGGCGACCTCGATCCTAGATTACATCTTCCGCGAACTCGCCGTGAGCTATCTCGGCCGCTACGACCTCGCCCAGGTGCAGCCGTCGCAGGCGGTCGATGCGATGGGCCCCGAGCCGGAGTTCGTCGGCGAGGAAGACAGCGGCGAAGTCCACTACGTCGCCCCGGCCGCGATCCCGCCGAAAGCAGGGACGCCTGCCGCGACCGCGGTCACGCGCGTCCCCGAACCGGTCGGCGCGATTGCCGCGGCGCCGACCGCCGGAGCGGCAAGGGGCCAAGCCGTCGCAGCGAAAGCGCGCGAAGCGATTGCCAAAGGCTACAGCGGCGATGCCTGCACGCAATGCGGCCAGTTCACCCTCGTCCGCAACGGCACGTGCCTGAAGTGCGACAGCTGCGGCACGACAAGCGGGTGTTCGTAGATCGTAGAAAGCTGATACGCCAGGAAAGGAACAATAACGGGCGTCGCACAAACGGCGCCCGTTATCATGCCCAACGACCTAGCGTTCACACTTGTAGATATCGCCGGCAATACCCTACATTTCGATAGCTTTGCCTACGAGCGGTCCATTGAAGCCGCACGGGGCGATTGGCACGATGCAAACTGGATCCGTTGCCGTATCACGTTGCAGACGACGATTAAGGCAGTCCATCGGAACACGGTCTTCAGGCAGTCTGTAAACGCCGAACTTCTTACAACCGAACTCACGGAGCTATCAAACGCCCTTAGGGCGGTTGTGTCAGCACCCGGTGCGGAGAAGGCCTTCAGGCCGATCGAGCCTTACATCCGGTTGCAACTCGTCAAACTTGACAAGTTGGTGCGCATTACCGCGCGCCTCGATCTCGCGCCTGCGATCGGTCCCGTTGTCGAATTCACCTACGAGTGTCGGCCTGAGGAAATCGAGGCAACGATCGCAGGCATCGAGCGGGTAACAGCGCGGTTTCCTGAACGCAACGTCTCCTAGTATTCACGCCCTTTCCCAATTTTCGATATAGCGCCTCTCTAGACTTCCGGTTGCCACCTATACATGCGTTGAGGGTGCGCTCGCCGGCGTCGACAGGAAGCTCGTGGGATAATATCTGTCACGTAACAGCAGCGAGAGGGCTAGGAGTATCTCTGTGCCGTATTGTTCCGCGAGGCGAAATCTCTTTGGTTCATCAGTAAAATGCGGTGCTCGACTCCTGTGATCTGCTACCAAAGTGTCGCGGTCAAACGGCACATTGACTATCGTTGCAAGGTCTCGGTGCTCGTAAAAGAATTGTGCTTCCGTATCGGAAATGATGACGTACTCGGGACACACCTTGTGTGTCTCGACATCCGAAACGATGTCGCTGTACAAAGCCTGCTCATCCAGGAAAGCCGCGAGGTCAATCACGGCAGTGATCAAGAAGCTCCCGGTACGTTTGGGCCGATTCAGCTCTGGGAAATCTGCGGCGAGAAACAGCTCAGTGGCCTCCTCCTCATCGCTCTCGAGAGAGCCTAGACCCGACCGATCGGCATACTGGCCAAGCACCCAGGAGACCACGGCTTCCAAATACCGCACTCCGTCAGTCCGACTCCCCATCGCTACAAGCGCGCGAACGGCTGCGACAACAGATACGGCGTAGCGATCGCTGATCGGCTGAGCCGCCCCAGCCTCCGCGACGACCACCTTCCGTAGGCGCTCTGCCGCGCTCTCTCGCAAACTTGCGTCGTCCGCCAAGAAATATACGAGGCTCAGCGCCTCGATCAAACGAGCGACGTGAACTCGATAGGCGAAGAGAGCCCCCGAGGCGTTTACAATGTTTACGAGTCGACCGCCGGCAGCCTCCCGCAACGTCCAGACGTGCTCGACGTACTCGCGCGCCGCGGTCAAGACCGCAGCTCTCGCGCGAGCCATCAGATCGGCGAGAAACGCGTCGTCTTCCGCGCCATCGAACGTCCGAACCATTACGGCACGCCACGCGCCCAGCTTCGCCACGAACGCTAGGTGTAAATCGCCGAAGTCCTTCGAACGCTCGGCTAGCGAGTACGCTTCTAGCATTGCCGTCGCCAACGCGTCAGGAGTGGCTGCTGCGGGGCGCGCCCAGTACCGGGAATGCTTTTCCAGTGCACGCTCGCTCAGCTCGCCGCTCATTGCATGGCCATAAGCGACAAAGAAATCCGCGTACGCCCGGAAACCATCGCTCCGTGCCGGATAAACCGTGCTTGGATCCACCTTCATGTATTGCTCTAATAGTGCTGCCCTAGCCCATAGATCGACGCCGCGGATCCGTTGCTTTGCAAGTTTCTCATTAAATTCATGCACGCTGCGCGTTGCATCAAGCGTCATCGTTCCCGTCGTAACCAGAACCGCTTGATGCGGCAGCGTTGCATCAAAGTCCGGATGCGGCAAATTAGTCGACAACGCCTCGAAAATCTGAAGAGACAGTTCCCGCCAGTTTGAGACAGTGACGTTCTCTGACTTAAGCTGAAAGCTGTATTGAACTATAGTGCCTTCTTCCACATGCTTTGCGATGAAGTCGCGGCCTAGCTCATTGCGACCGTGAGTGAATCGCACATCGTAGAATCCCTGCGCGCGGAGCAGTGACATAAATGGTGCATCAAAATCACGCTCATCGGTCACCGACGCGAGGTATTGATCGACAACAATGCGCAACACTAGTATAGTCTCCTTTTGCGACGTCGCGCGAAGAACGCGTCCCGTTTCTCGGCGATTATGCGCGCTAGTTCCGGATCTTTTCGCGCCTCAGCGATAACGGCTTTTGCGACATCCCCGTGTTCCGGAGGGACGATTAATTGCGGGATCGTCGCACGGCCATCGTCATCAAAGTCAATCTCCACCTTCCGAATCGATTCACGGAACGTTTCGAGCGTCAACGTTCCATTTCCGTGTGTAACATTCCCTACGGCCGTCGTGATTTTTCCCATCGCATCGAACATATGGGTGAGTTGAGCGCTAATGATTTGATCAACGATCGTCTCGACGAATTGTTTGTGGGCAGCAAAATCCGGTCTTTCAATGTCATCGATCTTATACGACACCTCGGCGACTGCGTGAACCATCGGCGTGTCCACTGGCGCCGGACCAGCGACAACATTCCGAATCGGTCCTTCATGTTCGGTCCTTGTCACCTCGATGCCCCCAAGGATCGGGTGCTCCGCGACACGCGCGGCGAAAATACGACGCAGGAACGTATTGTATGCATCATTCAGTCTCTGGCTGACGAGGTGATCACGCGCAATGCGCCGTGGGTCTCTATCAGCCGTCGGGTGATCGCCGTCGCGATTCTCGTCGATCCTTCCAGCTCGCGCCTCGCTGCTCATCCGACCCTCCACAAGCATCTAGTTTCACATAACACAATTTGTCGCCGAGGAGTTCCTTGTAGTTGCGGTTTCCCATCATAGCCAGCGCCGGCCTTGGGACGCGAGCAGCAGCGGGTTGCGCGCCTAGCCCCGTCATCGTTGCTGTCGGACAGGTCTTTCGTATCTTATCGCGACAGCGCAGGACACGGCTACTCCGACGTGGCGCGGCGCAACCGCCCACGACGGTCCCCGCACCAAAAGAATACGGCAGAATACGGCGTTTTCGCCCAGCAGCTGGGTCCGCCGGGGGCTTGGCCGGGTGCTGCTACGAAGATGGCGCTCATGGATTCGCAAGCGATCGAGACCGCGAGCGCGCCGCCGCCTCTGGGACTCTACTCGCAGGCGTTGCGGTGCGGCGACACGATTTACGTTTCCGGTCAGCTGCCGATCGACCCGGCTACCGGGAAGATCGTCGAAGGCGGGATCAGGGAACAGACGCGTCAGCTGTTCGCGAACCTCAGGGCCATTGTCGAAGCGGCCGGATCGTCGATGCGACGTGTCGTCAAGGTAACGATCTTCCTCAACGACTGGAACGACTTTGCGGCATTCAACGAGGTGTATGCCGAGCAGTTCGAACGACCCTATCCGACGCGCTCCACGATTCAGAACTTCCGGCCGATGGGCGCGCTCGTCGGCGCGGACGTGATCGCCCTCAGCTGATCGGCGACTTTTCGTTCGCGCCGCCGGTCTACTTTCGGCGGTGTAAAATGAACTGGTTACCTTCCGGATCTTCGCCGAAGGCCATGTGACACACCGGAGTGTCGGTGATCTCGCCGTCGTCCGAGAACTTCACGCCACGCGCCTTCGCCTCGGCGACGGCCTGGGCGACGTCGTCCACCGCGAACATCGCGCTGCCGCTGCGCACTTCGGGCGCCTCGGAGAGTCCGTAGATGCCGAAGCTGTTTCCGTCGGCGAACGTCCACTCCGCGAGCCGGCCGGGCCACTGCGTCTCCGGCGGCGAGCCGAGGAGATCCGAATAGAACTGCGTCAAGCCGCCGACGTCCTGGACGACATAGTAAACGGCATCGATCCCGTGGACTTTCATGCCGATCCGTTCGCCGCAGCGCCTCGGCGGCCTAGTGCGCGACCGGCGTGCTCGGGGCCGGCGTGCTCGCCGCCGGCGGGTTCGGGGCCGGTGTGCTCACGGCGGGTGGGTTCGGGACCGGCGGGTTCGGCGCGGTCCATGTCGTTCCGTCGGTGAACTCGACGATGCCGGGCGTAATCACGACGCGCCCCACCGCGAACGGCGTTCCGTCCTTCGGCTGGTACATGAACGTGTCCGCATCCCACTTGCCGCGAAAGCCTTCGCAGTTCGAGCCTGAGTCGGCCGACGCCGCGGCCGTCGCGAACGGGCCTTTCGAATCCATCGTCTCGACGGCTCCGACGTTCCCGGCGCGGTCGAGGACGGCCAAGTTGACGCGAACGTTCTTCACGTCACGCGGATCACGGTTCGCAAACGTCATGCAGAACAAGCTCGCTCGCGTCGTCACCGGTATGCTCGCGATCAGGCCGAGGAGACCTCCGCCACCCGGTCCGCCGCCCGTCTGCACGACGTTCTCGACTCTGAACGCGTCGGTGAGCTCGATCGGCGAACCCGCCACGGTGCCGGCCGTGACAGCGGGCGGACCATCGGCGACCGCGACGGAATACGACGGCGCGGTCGGAAGCGGCAGCTTGTCGCCGGTTTGCGGAACCTGGTCGGTGCGAAATGCCGTGCCGTCGTCGTACACGATCTCGCGCACCGAGACCAGGATCGCGGCGACTTCGGTCGCCGGATCCCCTTTGCGCGGGCGGTACACGAAGTTCGAGTGCGCCGCGCTGCCCTGCGCGAAGATCCCGTGGCAGTTGCCGTTCGGGATCTGGGTCGATACTCTGCCGCCGGAAAACGCCGAGCGCGCGTCGACCGGGAACTTACCCGTCGGATACATCACTTCGACGCCGAGCACCGTGCCGCTCGCGTCGAGCATCGCCAGGCTCAGCCCGACCTTCGTCGCCAGTCGCGGGCCGTGGTTGACGAACACGATGCATGCGACATCCTGCCGGCCGTCGGGGCCGATCGAATTGTACGTCGTCCCGCCGCGGATCTCGAGCGCGGCATTGGGCCTGGTCGTGTCCGCCGCGATCAGCGGCGGACCGGCCGCGAACGCGGGCGGCGCCGTCGCGGCGACCGGTCCCGCAGCAGCCAAGAGGACAAATAGCGAACGCAAGGCGTTGTAATACATCGCACCGACCCGTGCCGCTCGGACGCGGTGATCTCCTGGCCGTTTTGCCGATTCCTTACAAGCGCCGTAACGTTGCCCGCTCGTTATGGGAAGATCGCGGGCAGCACGAGGTTGGTGGTGAAAATGCAGCGGTCGTTGTGGCCGCACTCCGGTACGATGATCGCTTTGTGCTTCGCCCCGAGCACCTCGGTCATGTACTTAAAGAAGGCTTCGCCGCGTGCCCGCCGTGTCGGACCTTGCGCCATTGCGCTCGGCGATGAGTCGAAGCCGCCCAGCGGCAACACGTCGACTTGGCCCAGGAGATACGTGGTCGGGCGCTCGACGAGCTGCTTTCTCAATTGGTCCGCGGTCAGCGCGGCCGCATAGCCGCTCAGATTCTCCAGACCGGCGGGCCAGCGATCGTATCCCGGAACCTTCGCCGCATCAAAAGGACCGTACGCGAAGTTCGCATGCAGCTTCTCGCCGTCGTCACCCAGCGCTTCGCGGTACGCGTCGGCTGGATCGGCGTCGCCGGTCGGAAGCGGCCTCACCGCGGTCGGCCACGCATAGCTCGAGGGATTGGCGACGACGTAGCTGATCGCCACGCCCGGCGTGCCGTGCACCCTGTTCGCCATCTCGTAGCGCGTCACCAACTGGCCGCCGGCCGAGTGTCCGGCGACGACGATCTTCGTCAGGTTCGGAAAGATCTTCTTGTCCGCGAGCTTGCGCACGAGCTCGTCGATGAAATCGAACGACGAGAGCGCCGGATTCGAGGGCGACATGCCGCCGGATCGCCAGCTGTTGCCGCCCTCCGGCCACACCACCTCGTTCGCGGCGCGCTGGTCGGGCGAAGCGACGAAATGCGGAGCTATGATGATCGTGTCGTCGAGCGCGCCGGCGAGGAAGCCCGCGGCAGTGGCCGTCTCGAAGTAATGGCCGGGATTCCGGAGCGCTCCGTGGACCATGATCAGCGCGCGCGTCACCGCCGGCTGCGGGACGTCGAGCGGATAGGTGGCGTAGATCATCGACCGGGCCGGTCCACCGCCGAACGTGATCCACCGCGCGCACGCCATTGTCGAGGTGGTGCACGGCGCCGGGGCGGCGCTTGCCGGCACGGGAGTTGACACAAACGCGAAAGCGAGCACCGCTGCGAGAACCGGGAGAAGGTGCGTTCGCGAAAGCATTTTAGCCTCCGGAGATGCTGGCGTCCTGCAATAATCCGGGCGGCTACGACGCGAACCGCTGGGCCGACCGCAGCTTCGCTTTCGCGGCTTCTTCTTCACGGTTCTTCGGCGAGGCGGTCGTCTCGAGCGCGCGCAGCAGCCGCGCCGAGACCGCGGCGATCTCGTCGACCGCCGCGGCGAACGCGGCCTCGTTCGCCTTCGACGGCTTGCTGAAGCCGCTGATCTTGCGCACGAACTGCAGCGAGGCCGCGCGGACCTCGTCGGTCGTCACGGGCGGCTCGAAGTTGAACAGCGGCTTGATGCTCCGGCACATGCCGCCCGGATTCGACGGGCCGGGCGGCGCTCTCTGCCGGTGCTAGCGGTGAACGGCGCTCGGGCTGACTTTCGCTGCTTGGAGCGCGCCGACGGCGCGGCTCTCCGCCGCGCTGTCGATGCTCAAGCAGAGGTTCGCCGCCGACTGCACGCTCGCCGGCGTCGGCATCATGCGCGCGGGCACACCGCAGTCGCGCAGCGCCTTCGTCGCGATCATGGTGCCGGCGTTCGACGGGAACACCAGAACGACGTCGGCCATCGCTTACGCGTTCGCCGTCGCGAGGTGGTGGTCGAGCTGATCGCGCAGCGCCGCGATCGTTTCTTGCTCGCGGATGAGCGCTTCGGCCGTCTCGCGCGAGGTGAAGTCGACCAAGTCTTCCAGGCGTCTGAAGAGCGCGCCGATCGCCGCCGTCAGCCAGAACAGCACGCCGCACTCGATGACCACCGCGATCGCGTGCAGCGCGACGCGGTCGAGCCCTTCTTCCGGAAAGACGTTGCCGGGCACGACGAGGTCGAGGATCAGATGGTGCACCGCCGTGAGCGCAGCGGAGATCGCGATCGGGCGCCAGTCGACGTACGCCGTCAGCATCGCGAACACGCCGAAGAAGTACATGTGGTAGTCGATCTGCCAGTCGCCGTTGCCGGCGATGCCGCTGAAATGACCGCGTCCCGCGTAGACGAACAAGATCGGCCCGAACGTCAGGCAGACTGCGATGACCGAGCGCAGCGCGAGCCCGTCGCGCAGCTTCCAGGCGGCGAGCATGGCGATGACGGCCATGACGAGCGCCACGACCATCGGCTCACGCCACGAGTTGCGGGCGAGCAGCGCGACCCCCGGGGCCAGCACGACGTGCGCCCACGCGACCCAGACGAAGATCTTCGTCGCTTGGGCCCGGATCGAGCTCAGTGAGAAGGAGCTAGGCAACGCGAAATACCTCTCTCGGAAACGGGAGGCCCGGCACAGACACTATCGGCCCACGACGGGGCCGCCTGCACCCGCCCGTGTCAAGAAATGCGCTTGCTCGCCCGCCGGACGTCGCCGCCGTGGCGGCGAAGCCGTTCCGCATGCCGACGTTGCGCCGCCGGAAGTTCGCCGCGCTCCTCGGGGCGGCGTTCGCGGCCGGCGGGCTGGCGCGCTGTGGTCGACACGGCTCGAGCACGAGCGCGTCCGAGCCGGCGCCGCCGTCGTTCGCCCAGGCGACCGGCGCGATCCGCGCGCTCATCGCGCGCGACGCGGCCGACCCTGCGATCCTCCGCGCCGCGCTGCCGCGGCTGTACGAGCACGGCACGCCGGTCCAGCACGCCGTCGTCCTCTTCCACGGGTTCACCAACTGCCCGCAGCAGTTCGACGAGCTCGCGCGCGCGTTTCACGCCCGCGGCTGCAACGTCTACGTGCCGCGCATCCCGCACCACGGTTTGAAAGACCGGCTGACGCGCGATCTCGCCAACCTTTCCGTCGGTGAGCTGCAGCGGAACGCCGAGGATTCGTTCCAACTCACACGCGGGCTCGGCACGACGGTCAGCGCGCTCGGCTTGTCACTCGGCGGCTCGATGGCGCTTTGGCTCGCGCAATCGAAGCCGATCGATCTTGCCGTCCCCATCGCGCCGTTCCTCATGCCGTATCCGATCCCGCCGTTCATCGGTGAACCCGGGATGCTGTACCTGCACACGATCCCGAACATGTACTGGTGGTGGGACTTTCACGTCAAGCAGAACACGCGCCCGATCTACGCCTATCCGGGATATCCGACACACGCGCTCGCCGAGCTGATCTTCTTCGGGAACGCGATCGCCTCGCAAGCGCAAAAGACGAAGCCGCGCGGCCGCCGCTGCGTGCTGGTGACGAACCCGCACGACAACGCGGTCGACAACGACGTCGCGCGCCGTCTGCTCAAAGCGTGGAACCGCCACGGCGCCGGCTACACGGAGCTCGTCCTCACCGGTCTCGGCCCGCCGCGCCACGACATCATCGACCCCACGACCTACCCGCAAGGTCGAACGCTGGTCTATCCCAAACTCGAGTCGTTGGTATTTGGCTGACGACGGAAACGGGAGGTCGATCCGGGTGCGTTTGAGAGACGGCTTTCTTGCATTTGGGGTTGCGGCATTGGCCCCGCTGGCCGCGTGCGGCGGCGGTGGCGGTGGCGCTGGAACCGGGGGCCCTCCGCCGATCGTACAGCCGTCGACCCCACCCCCTCCGCCGCAGCAAACGATCGGTGACGTACAATCAATCGCCCAGTATGCCGCCGGTGGCGCGATGGCGTACGACGATGACGACGGCGCGTTCCTGTTCGCGCAAGGCAATCATCTGGCCGGATCATCGCCTGGGATCTCCTTGCCTTCGAGCGACACCAGCCCCTACATCACCGCGATCGCGTATTCGCACGCAGCGCACGCCATCTATTTCTCCGGCTTCACGACGCTCTATCGCGCGACGCTCGCCGGTGCGGTGACGACGGTTGCCGGCGGCTTCAGCAAAATCGAATCGATCGCCGCTGACTCTTCAGGAACTCCCTACGTCATCGATGACGATCACATCTCGACCGTGACGAACGGCGTCGCAAGATCGCTCACGCCGCCTGGGACGGTGACGAACCCGATGGGAACGACGCTCGCTTCGCCGCAGATGGCGTACGACTCGACCGACGGCGCGCTCTACGTCACCGATCCGCTCGGCGACGTCGTCAAGCGCGTCAGCACGACAGGGAGTGTGAGCCCCGTCGCCGGCTCGTGCCTCACATACTACGCCGGCGGCCAAAAGTCGTGTTTCGAAGGGCAGAAGCCCGGGACCGGCGCCGCCGCCCGCTTCTCGATGCCCTCCGGAATTGCGTACGATGCGGCGCACGACGTACTGTACGTGAGCGACCAGCTGGACAACGACGTTTGGAGCGTGACGCCGGCGGGCAATGCGACGATTTTCGCAGGCTACGGATACTACGGAGCAGTCAATGGCAACGGCCGGCTCGCACTGATGTTCGATCCGGTGAACCTCGCGTTCTCGAGCACACGCGGACAGGTGTACGTCAACCAGATCGACCCCTTCACCGGAATCTCGACGATCGACACCGTGGCCACAAGCGGTTCGCCGCAGCCGGTCATCACATTTCCTGCGGTGCAGTTCGACGCGCCGGCGGCCCCAGCACTGCCGCAAGCGCTGGCCGGCGCGCCGGACGGGAGCGCGTGGGTCACCGAGGCCTTCTCGAACGCTGTCGATCACTTGACGCCGTCGGGGATTACGGAGTTCAAGCTTCCCGCCGGCGTCATAAACCCGTTCTACATCGCGGTCGATCCGAACGGCGACGCCTGGGCCACCGCCGACGTGTCGCAGGGCGCCGGGATTGCGTCCGGCCACGCGATCGTTCGCATGCGCGCGGACGGAACGGAGACGACGTATGTGATCGACAACTCATTCTTGCCCGAAATTGACGGGATCGCCATCGGCGCCGACGGCAACCCGTGGTTCGGCTACTTCATCTTCGGAAATCCGGCAGTTGCGTCGATCAAGACGATTGACCGCACGACCGGAACGATCGCAACCTATCCGATCGGAAACGTCAAGGTTCGCGCGCTGGCCGCGGGACCCGACGGCAACGTCTGGTTCGTCACTTTTCCTAATAACACGTGGCAGATCAACCGGATGTCGACCGCGGGCCAGACCGTCGGCACCCCGTTCACCGTCTCACGGTCGATCCTTGCGATGGCGCCGAACGCGGTGGACCACAGCGAGTGGTACGTCGACGGTGCGATCATGCTGGGGCGGGTCGACGTGAGCGGCGCGGAGACGACGTTCCCACTCTGCTCCTCGTGCGGCGCACAACCAGAGCCGAGCACGCTGGCGGTCGCTCCGGACGGGTCGATCCGGTTCACCGAAGAGAATCCCGCACACCTCGTCCATCGCGACACGAGCGGGTCGACGACGCGCTACCTTCTTCCCGCGTTCAACGGCGCGCCGAACGGCGTCGCGGTGCGCGCCGACGGGAAGGTGTGGGTCTCGATGGGTGTCGGCGTCACGACCGGGTTCCTCTTCGATCCCGCCGCATACGACGCACTTCACCTACCGCACGGAGTCGCGAACGCCGCGGCCCGCCGCGCGCCGCGAGCGCTCGACCTGCGCGCGCTGTTCGGGCGGCCCTCAAGGAGCCGTCCGAAACGATGAGGTCCGGGATAGCGTCTAGAACAAATTCCAGAGGTACTGGTTGTAGACTTCGTGGTGGTACTGGACTTCTTGGGCCTTCACGAAGGTGCCCAGCTGGCGCGGGCAGCGGTCCGCGCTGGCTTGTTTGAGGTCCGCGTACTTCTCCTTCGCTTCGGTGCCGAGCAGTGTGGTCGCCCAGTCGGCGTTGCGGAAGTTGGCCAGCGCGTCGTAGATGTTGTCGGGCAGATAGCGCTCGGCATGGCGCAGGTTCGCGAGCGTGCTGGTGCGCCCGTCGAGGCCGGTGCGGAACACCGAGAGCATCACCATGTACGGGTTCGCGTCGGGCGCGACCGAACGCACCTCGACGCGCTTGCTGCGCTCGTTGCCGAGCGGGACGCGCACCATTGCGCCGCGGTCGACCGCCGAGGCCGTGAGCTGGTTCGGCGCCTCGAAGTGCGGATCGAGCCGGCGGTACGCGTTGACGCTGGAGTTCAGCAGCAGGCAGATGTCGTCGCCGTGGGTGAGGATGCGGTCGGCGAACTTCCAGCCGAAGTCGCTCAGCTTCTCCTCGCCGTCCGGATCCCAGAACAGGTTTTTGTCGCCCTTGCTCACCGAGACGTTGGTGTGCATGCCGTTCCCGTTCACGCCGACGACCGGCTTGGGCAAGAAGCTCGCCGTCATCCCGAGGTGCGTCGCCACCTGCCGGCAGATCAGCTTGTAGAGCTGAATCTGATCCGCCGCGGCGACGACCTCGCCGTAGCTGTAGTTGATCTCGAACTGCGAGGGCGCGACCTCGGGATGGTCCTTCTCGTTCTGGAAGCCCATCGCGCGCTGCACCTCGGCGACCGTGTCGATGAACGTGCGCAGCGGATCCCCGGGGAGCGAATGGTAGTAACCGCCCGTGTTGACGTACTCGAACTTGCCGTTCTCGTGGTAGTGCCGCTCGGCGTCCAGCCCTTTGAACAGAAAGCCTTCGATCTCGTTGGCGGCGTTGAGCGTGTAGCCGTGCTTTTCGTACTGCTCGTCGGAGTACGCCTTGAGCACGCCACGAATGTCGGCGCTGAAGGGCGTGCCGTCGCGGTCGCGCACTTCGCCGAAAACCAGCACCTTGCCGCTGCCGAAATAGTCCGCCGGCGCCCAGTAGAACGAGCTCCAGTCGAGCAAGAGGCGCAGGTCGCTCTCGCGCTGCGGCGTGAACCCGCGGATCGACGAACCGTCGAACGTCAGGTTGTCGGCCGACTTCAACAAGAACTTCTTGTCGTAGTCGAGCATGTGCAGCCGGCCCTCGAGGTCGCTGAACAGCACCGTCACCGCTTTGATCCGGCCCTCGTCGGTGAGGTACTTCATCCGCGCCTCTTGGACTTTGTGCGCCGGCGCGCGGTCCTTGCGCTGTTGTTTGGCGGCCAGGTTCAGCTCTTCGAGCTCGCCGTACGGGAGCATGAGGAAATCGCGAAGTTCGGTAACCATCGCCGGGAAGCTATCGCGCCGCGCCGAGCGCGCCCTTCGTCAGTTGTCCCACCGCTCGCCGCCGGGATGCGCCATATGGCACGAAGGACTCCCCTGTGGGCTCGGGCCGCGTGACGAGGACTCCGGCGGCGTCGCGGGGATAATCGCCCGCATGGGATCTCTCTCCGCAGAGCGGCTGACCGAGCTGAAGTACCACGCGAACGACGTCCGCCAAGGGATCATCCGCTCGCTGGTCGCGGCCGGCTCGGGTCACTCCGGCGGCTCGCTCGACATGGCCGACATCTTCGCGGCGCTCTACTTCCACCTGCTGCGCCACGACCCGAAGAATCCCGACTGGCCCGAGCGTGACCGGCTGCTGCTCTCGTGCGGCCACATCGCCCCCGTTCGCTACAGCGCGATGGCCTACGCCGGCTACTTCCCGGTCGAGGAGCTGCTCACGCTGCGCCATTTCCGGACCCGGCTGCAAGGGCACCCCGAGCGGGTCAGCCTCCCCGGCCTGGAGACCACGTCCGGACCGCTCGGCGAGGGGCTCGCGCAGGGCACGGGGATGGCACTTGCTGCGAAGATGGACGGCGCCGGCTGGCGCACCTACGTCATCACCTCCGACGGCGAGCACCAGTGCGGACTGCACTGGGAAGCGATGATGACCGCTGCCAAGTTCAAGCTCGACAACTTGACCTGCATCGTCGATCGCAACGTCATCCAGATCGACGGCAGCACCGAGGACGTCATGCCGCTCGAGCCGTTCGCCGACAAGTACCGCGCGTTCAACTGGGAAGTCTTCGAGTGCGACGGCCACGACATCGCGGCGTTCGTGGAGACGGTGGAGAAAGCGCAGCAAGTAAAGGGAAAGCCGCAGGTGGTCATCGCGCACACCGTCATGGGGCAAGGCGTCTCGTTCATGGAGGGTGACTACCTCTGGCACGGCAAGCCGCCCAAGAAAGACGAAGCCGAGAAGGCGCTGCACGAGCTGAACGCCGCGCGCGAGCTGATCGGAGCGGGACGCTGATGGCCGGCACGCACACGCTCGACCACGCCGCTTCCGCGATGCACCTGGTCGACTACACCGACCCCGCGGCGATCAAGCAGGTCCCGACGCGCAACGGCTTCGGCGAAGGCTTGATCGAAGCCGGCAAGCGCGACCAGAACGTGATGGCGATCTGCGCCGACCTCTCGGAGTCGACGCGAATGGAAGGCTTCAAGAAAGCGTTTCCAGACCGCTACGTCGAGATCGGCGTTGCCGAGCAGATGCTGGTCGCGATGGCGGCCGGGCTGGCGTCGACCGGGAAGATTCCGTTTATCGCCAGCTACGCGATGTTCTGCCCGGGCCGCGCGTGGGAGCAAGTCCGCACCACGATGGCGCTCAACGAGACGAACGTGAAGATCGCCGGCGCGCACGCCGGCGTCTCGGTCGGCCCCGACGGCGCGACCCACCAAGCGATCGAGGACATCGCGATCATGCGCGTCATCCCGAAGATGACGGTGATCGTACCGTGCGACTCGGCGCAGACGAAGAAAGCGACGCTCGCGACCGCCGCGCGGTGGGGTCCGACCTACCTGCGCTTCGCGCGCGCGGAGTCGGCGGTGATCACCACCGAGCAGACGCCGTTCGAGGTCGGCGTCGCGCAGACGTTCCGCGACGGCAGCGACGTCGCCATCGTCGCCTGCGGGATCCTGGTCTACAACGCGCTGATCGCCGCCGAAGAGCTCGCGCGCGACGGGATCGAGTGCCGCGTGGTGAACAACCACACGATCAAGCCGATGGACGAAGCGGCGGTGCTCGCGGCGGCGCGCGACTGCGGGACGGTGGTGACCGTCGAAGAGCACCAGGTGCACGGCGGGATGGGCTCGCGCGTCGCGGAGATTCTCGCGGCGCAGCACCCGGTGCCGATCGAGTTCGTCGGCGTTCAGGACCGCTTCGGCCAGTCCGGCGCGCCGCAAGAGCTGGTGGAGGAATACGCGATGGGCGTCACCTCGATCGTCGCCGCGGTGAAGCGCGCGCACGCCCGCAAGCGGGCCGCGCGTTGACCACCCGCGCGGAAACCGTCGCCCTCACGGGCGACAAGCGCGTCGAGCTCACCGTCCGCGGGGTGCTTCTCGGCGGTCTGATCACGCTGCTCTTCACCGCCGCGAACGTCTATCTCGGTTTGAAAGTAGGGCTGACGTTCGCCTCGTCGATTCCGGCGGCCGTCATCTCGATGGCGGTCCTGCGCTGGGTGCGCGGAACGACGATCTGGGAGAACAACATCGTTCAAACGGTCGCTTCGGCGGCGGGCACGCTCTCTTCGATCATCTTCGTGCTGCCGGGGCTGGTGATGATCGGCTGGTGGACCGGGTTTCCGTTCTGGGAGTCGTTCGGGATCTGTGTGGTCGGCGGAATCCTCGGCGTGATGTACAGCGTCCCGCTGCGGCGCGCGATGGTGACCGGCAGCGATCTGCCGTATCCCGAAGGCGTCGCCGCCGCGGAGGTGTTGGAAGTCGGCGCCGGCGCCGCAGCCGGCGGCGAAGAGAACGCGGCCGCGGTTGCCGAGAACGAAGCGGGGTTCGTCGTCCTGGTGTGGAGCTCCATCGTCAGCTTGGCGTTCGCGGCGATCATCACCACGAAGCTCTTCGCCGGCGACGTCGCGCGCTACGGGCGGGTCGGCGTTTCGGCGGTGACCGGCTTCGACGTCGGCCTCTCGCTCGCGCTGGTCGGCGTCGGCCATCTCGTCGGCGTCACCGTCGGCGTCGCGATGCTGGCCGGCATCGTGCTCGCCTGGGGCGTGTTCGTTCCGGTTCTATCGTCCTTCCATCCCGCGACTTCCGACGTCGCTTCGCTGGCGGGAACGGTCTTTCGCAAAGAGGTGCGGTTTGTCGGCGCCGGCGCGATCGGTGTCGCGGCGCTGTGGTCGTTGGGCCGGCTCGCCGGACCGGTCGTGCGCGGCGTCCTCGCCTCGCTCGCCGCCTCGCGCGCACGCCGCACCGGCGCCGGCGACACGCTGCCGATAACGGAGCGCGACATACCATTCAACCAAGTACTGCTCATCAGCGGAATTTGCTTGATCCCGCTTGCGGTGCTGCTCGCCGCCTTCCTGAACGGCACGCCGCTGGCGGGCGCGGCGATCCCGCTGGTGATCGGCGCGCTCGTCTACGTCGTCGTCGCGGGGCTCATCGTCGCCGCCGTCTGCGGCTACATGGCGGGGCTCATCGGTTCGTCGAACTCCCCGGTCTCGGGGCTGGCGATCCTGACCGTGCTCGGCGCGGCGCTGCTGCTCCTCGCGGTTGCACATCCGAACGATCCGAACGCCGCGAAGGCGCTCGTCGCGTACGCGCTGTTCGTAACCGCGGTTATCCTCAACGTCGCGACGATCTCGAACGACAATTTGCAAGATCTCAAGACGGGCCAGCTGGTCGGCGCAACGCCCTGGCGGCAACAGCTGGCGCTCGTCTTCGGCGTGATCTTCGGTGCGATCGTCATTCCGCCGGTTCTCGATCAGCTCAACCACGCCTACGGCTTCACCGGCTCGCCGATCCACGGCATCACCGCGCAACCGCTGGCCGCGCCGCAGGCGACGCTGATCTCCGCGCTGGCGAACGGCGTGATCACCGGCCAGCTTCCGTGGAACCTCATCGCCATCGGCGCGGCGGTCGGCGTGGCAATCGTCATCGTCGACGAGCTGTTGCGGCTCTTCACGCGCTACCGTTTCCCGCCGCTCGCATGCGCGCTCGGAATCTACCTCCCGATGGCCGTCACGGTCATGGTCGTCGTCGGCGCGTTCGCCGGCAAAGCGTACAACAACTGGGTCGCCGGGAAACCGAACGGCGACGTCGCGCAGCGGCTCGGCGTGTTGCTGGCATCCGGGCTCATCGTCGGTGAAAGCTTGTGGGGCGTGCTGTACTCCGCCATCATCGTCGCCTCGAAGAAGGACGAACCGCTCGGCCTGCCGTTCATTGGGCCGTCGTTCCAGTTGGCCGGAGAGTTGCTGGGCGCGATCGTTTTCATCGCCGTCGTCATCGTCTTGTATCGCTGGGTCGGCGGGACGGCGCGGCGGCTGGTCTGATGCAGGCGCAGGCGCTCGTCAAAGCGCTCAATGCGATCGCGAAGTCGCCGCAGTTTTCGTACACGAAGGCGCGCGCCGCCGCGCGCCAGGATCCGAACGTCGACTGGCCGGCGACGAAGGCGCTCAACGCCGACTTCAACCCGGACGTCGACGGCTGCGAGTCGTTCGTGATGCGCGACCGCAGCGTGTGCGAGTGGGCGCCCGGCAAGTACCTGTACGTCGCCCGCGCGGCGGGGTAGTGGCTGCGGTCACGGTCTGACCGCGCGGCTCAGGTTCGGCGGCTCGCCGGACGACACACAATCCGCCGATGTTCTCTTTCCTCGGTCTGCGTTTGCGCATTTCTCTGGCAGCGTTGCTCTGCGCCGCGGCAACGACGGTCACGCCGCCTGCTCCTGTTGCCGCGCAGACGAGCGACAGCGCCGTCATGCGCTATGCGGCGGCGCTCGGCACGGCAAACGCGCGGCTTCCGCTCGCGGCGCGCCGCGATCTCGCCGAACGGCTGTTGCTGCTGTCCTCGTACTACAAGCTCGATCCGTCGCTGCTCGCCGCGCTCGTCACGGTCGAGTCGGCATGGCGCGCGCACGCCGTCTCGCCGGTCGGCGCGCTCGGCTACGGTCAGCTGATGCCGGGAACCGCTTCCGCGCTCGCCGTCGACGCGCTGGAGCCGTACGAGAACTTGGACGGAACCGCGCGCTACCTGCGCCGGATGCTGAACCGCTTCGCCGGCTGCGACCAGCAAACGCGGATGCAGCTCGCGCTCGCCTCGTACAACGCCGGCGCCGGCGCGGTCGACCGCTATCGCGGCATACCGCCGTACCGCGAGACGCGCGCATACGTCTCGAACGTCCTCCACCTGCGGCAGAGGTTCATCGCGTCGGTCGGCGCGCGCGTTTCGCACGACATCGAACCGCTGCTCTTGGATTCGCCACCACGGCTCACCCTTCGACGAGCTCAGGGTGACGGTGCCGCACGGCGCCACGCGAAGACCAGACAGCTTGCACTTGCGCACACGAAACATCGGCTGCGCTCGCCGCATCTCAACACGATCGACCTGAGCAGCGTGGCGCTCCAGACGCCGCCGCCGGTGCGCTACGAGACCTCGCACTCGTTCGTCGCGCGGCTCTTCGGCCTGAAACACCGTGTCACCGCGCCGTCCTCGCCGGCATCAGCAGCGAACGTGCCGGCCGCCGATTACTGAGCCGCCGCCTCCGCCGCGGATTACTGTGCCGTTAGGCCGCCGTCGATGACGAGCTCGGCGCCGGTGACGAAGGCCGACTCCTCGGAGAGCAGATAGACGATCAGGTCGGCGATCTCGCGCGGCTCCGCGGGGCGCCCGAGCGGGACCTGCGCCAGCAGCGCCTTGCGGATGTGCTCGGGATCGCGGGCGGCGGCGACCGTGTCGCGGAACATCGGCGTGTCGACGAAGGTCGGGTGCACGGAGTTGCAGCGGATCCCGTAGCCTTTGCGCGCGCAGTGCAGCGCGACCGACTTGGTCAGCATCCGCACCGCGCCTTTCGAGGCGTTGTACGCGATCACGTTGTGGCCGCCGACGATTCCGCTCACCGAGGACATGTTCACGATCGAGCCGCCGCGCGCTTTCATCGCGCCGACCGCGTGGCGGCAGCCGAGGAAGACGCCGTCGACGTTGACCGACATCGTGCGCTGCCAGTCGTCGAACGAGACGTTCTCGACGTCGCCGATCAGGAAGATGCCGGCGCTGTTGACGACCCCGTCGAGCGCGCGGAAGCGGGTCCGCACGTCCTCCAGCGCGTTGGCCCAGCTCGGATCGCTGGTGACGTCGAGCCGCACGAAGTGCAGGCCGGGCGTCTCGCGCGCCGCGCGCTCGCCGGCCGCCATGTCGACGTCGCCGATCGCGACATGCGCGCCGTGCGCCAGCGCGCGCTGCGCGGTCGCGAGCCCGATCCCGCTCGCGCCGCCGGTGACGAGCACCGTCTTGCCGGCCAGCCGGCCGTCAGCCATCGCCGCGCACTTGGAGGATCAGCTTGCCGAGGTTCTCGCCGCTGAACAGCCGCAGCAGCGTCTCGGGGAACGTCTCCAGGCCGCTCACGACGTCGCAGCGTGAGACCAGCTTGCCGTCCTTCATCCAGCCGGCCATCTCGCGGGCCGCCTCGGCGTAGCGCGCGGCATAGTCGAGGATCACGAACCCTTCCATGCGCGAGCGGGTGACCAGCAGCATCATGTAGTTCTTCGGCCCCTGCACGCCGGCGGTGCTGTTGTACTGCGAGATCGCCCCGCAGATCACCACGCGCGCGCGGCGGGCGAGGTTCACCAGCGCCGCGTCGAGTATCTCGCCGCCGACGTTGTCGAAGTAGACGTCGATCCCGCGCGGGCAGTGCTCGCGCAGCGCCTTGGTCACGTTCTCCGTCTTGTAGTCGATCGCCGCGTCGAAACCGAGCTCGCCCGTGACGTAGCGGCGCTTCTCGGTGCCGCCCGCGATCCCGACCGCGCGGCAGCCTTTGACCTTCGCGATCTGTCCGACGACCATGCCGACCGCGCCCGCCGCGCCGGAGACGACGACGGTCTGCCCCGGTTCGGGCTTGCCGACGTCGAGCAATCCGAAATACGCCGTCAACCCCGTCATCCCGAGCGCGCTGCACCAGGTGGTGAGCGGCGCGGCGTTCGTATCGACCTTCGTCAGCGCTTTGCCGTCGAGCACGGCGTACTCTTGCATCCCGAGCGCGCCGGTGGCGTAGTCGCCGGGCTCGAAATCCGGATGACGGCTGGTGACGACGCGACCCGCGCCGAACGCGCGCATCACCTCGCCGATCCCTACCGGCGGGACGTACGAGCGCCCTTCGTTCATCCACCCGCGCATCGCCGGGTCGAGCGAAAGATACTGCGTCTCGACGAGCACCTGCCCGTCGCCGGGCTCGGCGACCGGCTCGGTGCGGAAATCCCAGTCGCTGCGCTTCGGCATCCCGACCGGACGCGCGGCGAGCCGAAAGACGCGGTTCGTCGTAGCGGTGTTCATCTCAATTCTCCTCGGGCGAGCCCGTCGCCGTCAGCGCTCTTGCTGGGTCGGGCGGATCAGGACCTCGTTGATCGTGACGTGGCGCTCGCGCGTGACGACGTAGACGATCGCGTCGGCGATGTCCTGCGCCTGCAGCGGCTCGTCGATGGCGAACCCGGCGCGCAGCTGCTCCAGGATTTCGGGGCGGTTGTGGCTCCCCAGCTCGGTCGCGACCATCCCGGGCTCGATCAGCGAGACGCGCACGTGCCGCCGGGTGAATTCCTGGCGCAGCGATTCGCTGAACGCGCCGACCGCGAATTTCGTCGCGTTGTAGACGCCGGCCCCGCTGCGCGCGACGCGGCCCGCCACCGAGCTGACGTTCACGACGTCCGCGACGCGCCGCGGCTCCCGTTGCGCCGCCTCGAGCAGGTGCGGCAGCGCCGCATGCGTGCCGAACATCAGCCCTTCGACGTTGAGGTGGAGCATGCGCAGCCACTCGCTCACGTCGGCGTCTGCGATCGGGCCGAGCAGCATCAGCCCCGCGTTGTTGACCAGCGTGTCGAGCCGCGCGAAGCGCGCGACGGTCTGCTGCACCATGTTGCGCGCTTCGTCTTCTTTGGTGACGTCGGTCTGAAGGACCAGCACCTGCGCGCCGGCGCCGCGGATGCGCTCGGCGAGCGCTTCGAGCCGGTCGACGCGGCGCGCGGCGATCGCGACGTCGGCGCCTTGCTCGGCGAGGGCGAGCGCGGTCGCCTCGCCGATCCCCGAGCTGGCGCCGGTGACGAGCGCGACGGTGCCTTGCAGCGGTTTTGCCATGCGGCTCTCGATTCGCGCGGACCGGGCCGCGGTTGCAGCGCCGGCGACGCGAGCGGCGGCTACGGGAGCGTGAGCGGGCGGTAGCGCAGGCGGTGCGGCTTGGCGGCCTCCTCGCCGAGCCGCGCCTTCTTGTTCGCTTCGTACTCCTGGTAGTTGCCCTCGCAAAAATAGACGCGCGAGTCGCCCTCGAAGGCGATGATGTGGGTCGCGATGCGGTCGAGGAACCAGCGGTCGTGGCTGATCACCATCACCGTCCCGGCGAACTCGCTCAGCGCGTCCTCGAGCGCGCGCAGCGTCTCGACGTCGAGGTCGTTCGAGGGCTCGTCGAGGAGCAGCACGTTGGCGCCCGACATCAGCGTCTTCGCCAAATGCAGCCGGCCGCGCTCGCCGCCCGAGAGCGTGCCGACCTTCTTCTGCTGGTCGGCGCCTTTGAAGTTGAAGCGGCCGAGGTACGCGCGCGAGGGCATCTCGAAGCGGCCGACCTGCAAGAGGTCGCGTCCGCCGGCGACGTCGTCGAAGACGCTCTTCTCGTCCTCGAGCGACTCGCGCGACTGGTCGACCACCGCCAGCTTCACCGTCGGGCCGATCGCGATCTGGCCGGCGTCGGGCCGCTCCTTGCCGGAGATCATCCGGAACAGCGTCGACTTGCCGGCGCCGTTCGGCCCGATGATGCCGACGATCGCGCCGGCCGGGATGCGGAAACTCACGTCGTCCATCAGCAAACGGTCGCCGTACGCTTTGCGCACGCCGGTGAACTCGATCACCCGGTCGCCAAGGCGGTCGGCGACGGGGATGAAGATTTCTTGCGTCTCGTTGCGCTTCTGGTGCTCGTACGAGGAGAGCTCTTCGAAGCGCGCGATGCGGCTCTTGTTCTTCGACTGCCGCGCCTTCGCGCCCGAGCGCACCCACTCGAGCTCGCGCTTGAGCGCCTTCTGCCGCGCCGACTCGGCCGCTTCTTCTTGCGCCAGCCGCGCCTGCTTCTGGTCGAGCCAGGAGCTGTAGTTGCCCTTCCACGGGATCCCGCGACCGCGGTCGAGCTCCAAGATCCACTCGGCGGCGTTGTCGAGGAAGTAGCGGTCGTGCGTCACCGCGACGACGGTGCCAGGGAAGCGCTGCAGAAACTGCTCGAGCCACTCGACGCTCTCGGCGTCGAGGTGGTTCGTCGGCTCGTCGAGCAGCAGCATGTCGGGCTTCGAGAGCAGGAGGCGGCAGAGCGCGACGCGCCGTTTCTCGCCGCCCGAGAGCGGGCCGATCTTCGCGTCCCACGGCGGAAGGCGCAGCGCGTCGGCGGCGATCTCGAGCTGCGCCTCGACGTCGTCGCCGCCTTGCGCGAACAGCTCCGCCTCGAGCTTCGCCTGCTCTTCGGCGAGCTTGTCGAAGTCCGCGTCCGGATCGCCGTACGCTGCATAGATTTCGTCGAGCCGCGCGCGCGCGGCGGTCAGGCCGCTCAGCGCTTCCTCGACCGTCTCGCGCACCGTGCGCTCCGGATCGAGCTTCGGCTCTTGCGGAAGGTAGCCGACCGTGATGTTCGGCATCGGGATCGCTTCGCCGTCGATGTCGGTGTCGAGGCCGGCCATGATGCGCAGCACCGTCGACTTCCCGGCGCCGTTCAACCCGAGGATTCCGATCTTCGCGCCGGGCAGGAAGCTGAGCGAGATGTCCTTGAGGATCTGACGCTTCGGCGGCACCGTCTTGCCGACCCGGTACATCGTGTACACGTATTGCACGCAGACATATTCCGGGCCGCGCGCGTGAATGGCCTGTTCGGGTTGGTCCCTCGTCAGCTGTCCGGCACGGCGGCGGCTGCCAAGTCGGGGATCGTTCGCTCGATGAACTTCGACCACACCGGGTACTGGCCGTAGTTTCCGGCCGTGATCATGATCGCGAGGTCGAGCTCGGGGATCACGGTCATGAGCTGGCCGCCGTTGCCGCCGGCGTTGATCGCCCGGTACGTGCGCCCGCCGATCGTCGCGTCGAAGACGTGCCAGCCGTAGCCGTACCGCCCGATCTCGCCCTCGATCGCGGTGCGCGGCTTCGCCGACTCCTCGAGCCAGCGCGCATCGACGATCTGCACACCGTGCCAGCGGCCGCCGTCCAGAAAGAGCTGGCCGAACTTGAGGAAGTCACGCGGCCGGAAGTAGTCGCCGCCGGCCATGTACGCCGTGTCGGTGGGCGGTTCGGTGAGCCACATCGCGTAGCGCCCGAACTGCATCGGCACCGCAAACTTCTTCGCAAAGTAATCCGGCAGCCACGCGCGCGTGGTCTTCTGGACGATCGCGCCGAGCAGGTTGATCTCGGGACTGCAGTAGTACGCTTTCGTGCCGGGATCGAACGCCATCGGCAATTCGAGCGTCCACTTGTACCAGTCGGGCTGCGCGGTCTGCGACTGCATCGCTTTCTCGCCGGGCCACTGATCGCCGTTGTCGTCGCAGGCGTAGCCGGCCGACATCGTCATGAGATGCTCCACGGTGATCGACGCCTTGCGCGGATCATCATGCGCGAACGGCGCGTACTCGGTGAAGAGCGGGTAGACCGGAGTCTGCGGCGAGAGCGGGGCGCCGTCCTGAATCGCACGGCCGACGAGAAGCGTCGCGACGCTTTTGCCGGCGGAGCGCACGTCGTGCGGGCGGTCGGCGCCGAAGCCGTAGAAGTACTCGTCGAGGACGAGCTTGCCGTGCCGCGCGATCTGCACGCTTTGGATGTACGGCGCGCGCAATGACGGCGTTCCGCCGCGCAGGATCTCGTTCATCACGGCGGCGATCTTCCGTTCATCGAGCCGGACGTCCGCGGGCGACGCCGTTTGCCAGCCATCGTCGTCTTCGCTCGGCTTGCGATAAGCGTACGTGTCGACGCCGCGACGCGCGTAGAACGCCGCCGCGCTACTCTCCGTGGCGCGTGTGAAGGTGAACGTTTCCGGCGCATCGCCGAGCCGCAGCGAGAGCGTCAGCGTGTTCTTTCGCGCGTCATAGCGGCCGGTGACATCGGCTTTCTCTGGACGCGTGAGCCGCACGCGCGCTCCGTCGCGTTTCACCGTTCGCAGGCCGACGTACGCGCCGTAGTTGTGTTCCGGGTTCCGGATGAAGGCTTGCGTGCCGGCGGTCTCGGCCGTGCGCACGACGAGAAATAGGTGCTCGACGTGCAGCAGGGGCCGGATCGCGCCGCGCAAAGTTCCGCCGCCGGCGGCGCGCAGCCGCACCGGCGATGCGTACCGCGGCTCGCCGTCGGCCGTCTTCGGCTGGACCCACTGCGCGACCGCACCGCCGGCCGGCTCGCGCACCCGCAACTCGCTGCCGTCTGCAAACGCGAAGCGCACCGCGCCGGACGCGCCCGGCACCGCATGGCCTCGCAGGGTACCCGCCGCAGCGGTCCAACTGCCGCTACCGCGTTCGAGGATGACCTCGCCACCGGTCACTCCCGGTCCGTATCGTCGTTCACTTGCCCAGATGCCGTCGAGTTCGTCTGTCGGCGACGACGGCGCCGCAGCGGTTGGCGAAGCCGAGACCGGCACCGCAAGGTTCGGGGCCGCGGCCAGGCTCGGCGGCGCCGTGAAGATGACCGCCGCGATCAAGGCCGCCGCCGCGGGACGAAGTCGGAAGGTCGCGAAGCTCACCCATCGATTTCACGCGGCGTCGCCTTCCTGCGTCCTCAAAAAAGCATCAAAACATGCCGCAGCCGCCCGATCCCACCGAGAACGTGTACCGTTTCGGCGCTTTCCGCCTCGACGAGCGCCGGCTGTTGCTCGCGGTCGACGACGCGCCGCTCGCGCTCGGGCCGAAGGTCGTCGAGACGCTGCTCGCGCTCGTGCGGCGCGCGGGAAAGCTCGTCACCAAGGACGAGCTGATGCAGCGCGTGTGGCCCGACGGGTTCGTCGAAGAGGCGAACCTCACCCAAAACGTCTACGTCCTGCGGCGCGTCCTGCACGCGCACGGCCTCGAGCCGGCGATCGAGACCGCAGCCCGGCGCGGCTACCGTTTCGTCGCGCCGGTCACGCTGGAGCCCGCGCCGGCCGCAACCGGTCCGGCGGTCCGGCGCGCACCGCCGGCGCTCTCGCGGCGGATCGCCGCGGCGGCAGCGCTCGTGCTCGGGCTCACCGCGCTCGGTGGAGCGACGCCGGCGGCCGCGCCGCGCACGCTTGCGCTCGATCCCGACGCCGCGCGCGCCTACGCGATGGGCCGTTATTACTGGAACCTGCGAACCGTCGCCGGGATCGAGCGCAGCGTCGGCTATTTCGAGGACGTCGTGCGGCGCGAGCCGCGTAGCGCGCTCGGCTACGCCGGGCTCGCCGACGCGTACACCGCGCTGCACGACTACACGTGCGACGACGACCCGTGTCCGCCGCTCGCGGCGAAGGCGATGCGGTACGCGCACGCAGCGGTCGCGCGCGAAGCCGATTCGGCCGCCGCGCACACCTCGCTCGGGATGACGGAGCGGCTCTTCGCGCACGACGACGTGCGCGCCGACGCGGAGTTCCGCCGCGCGCTCGCGCTCGATCCGAACGACGCGCTCGCGCACGAATGGTACGGAAACCTGCTGCTGGTGCGCGGCGATCCACACCGCGCGCGGCTAGAGCTGGAACGTGCCGTCGCGCTGCAGCCGGTCGCGACGGCGACCTACGGCTGGCTCGCGCGCGCGGCGTACTACGACCGCCGGTTCCCCGACGCGATCGCGTACGCGCGCGAAGCGCTCGCGCTGAACCCGCGCCGCATCGAGTCGCAGGTTCTCCTCGGGCTGGCGCTCGAGCAGAACGGCGACGCGGCGCGCGCGGTCGAAGCATTTCGCACCTTGAAGCGCATCGGCGGTGAACCGGCGGACCCCGGCGTGCTGATCGCCGGCGCCGGCGCGCGCTCGCACGACGCCGCTGCGCTCGCGGCGCTGCGGCACACGATCGCACCCGATCCGCCGGACCGCTACGCCGCGCGCGACCTCGCGCTCGGCCTCGTGACCGCCGGCGACTACGATCGCGCGCTCACGGCGATGCGCGCGCTGCGTTTCCGTAACTCGACCGACCGCGCGTTCTTCGTCCTCGATCCGCGCCTCGATCCGGTCCGGGCCGACCCGCGGTTTCGGCCCTGGACGGTGCCGTAGCGAGCCGCGGCGAAGGCCCTCGCGTGATGCTGGCTTCGAAGGCGCGGGAACGGACGAACGCCGTCGTCGCGCCGGCGGCGGTGCACGCCGAGCTGCGCCGTCCCGGGCGCGCGCTCGATGCGCTCACGCGCGCGATCTTCGAGCCCCGCTTCGGACACGACTTCAGCCGCGTCCGCGTCCACGACGACGTGCCGGCCGGCGACTCGGCGCAGGCCGTCGATGCGCGCGCCTATACCGCCGGCGATCACGTCGTGTTCGGCGCCGGCGAGTTCTCGCCCGGCACGCGCGCCGGCCGCGCGCTGATCGCGCACGAGCTCGCGCACGTCGTGCAGCACGCCGGCCATGCCGCCCGCACCGTGCCGCACGCCCTTCCGCTCGCCGACCCGCACGCGCCCTCGGAAGCCGACGCACACGCCTTCGCGCTCGACCCGCGGCGGGCGCTCGCGCCGCTCGCAGCGCCCGTCGTCTCACGCGCCGTGCTGCACGTCGGGAACGTCGACGCGCAAATCAACTACGGCGATCTGATCAACATCCCGCCGTCGGGCTACGTGGCGGCGATCGAGTCACGCTATCAAGCGTACGCGGGCGCTCCGCTCGACGCGGTGACGATCGCGCAGATCACGGCGTTCACCGCGGCCCAGCAGCAGTGGCTGCTGTACGGGCTCGACCTGCTCTCGGAAAACACGGCACAAGCGCCGTCGCTCGACGCGCACGACGCGTTCACGCGCCTGATCGCGCGCGCGCCGACGTCGGCGACGCACCCGCTCGGCACCGCCGGCACCGACTTCGAGCGCGAAGTGCTCACCGTCTCCGGCTGGTTCGAGATCGCGCTGTCGCGCGGGCTGACCCCGCTCGCGGTGACCGATCTCGCCGTGACCGATCCGCTGCTGAACCCACCGCCGGCGGCGACCGCGCCGCCCGCGGGTGTGTTCGACGCGGCGACGTTCACGACGGAGTTGACGAACCGCACCCGCACGCGCATCCTGAACAGTTCGCTCGATCCGGCGAATTGGGCGGCGGGCACCGCTCCGCAGTCGCTGACGCAAGTGCAGAGCGTCGCCGACGCGATTCAAGCCCGCGCGCGCACCTTCTTCACCCCGTACGCCGATACGGCGCGCAACAATCGCTGGCTCGCCGGTTGGCAGTACTCGGGGAACATTCACAGCGTCACCACCGATCCGGCCGGCAACCCCGCTCCCGTGACGCAAGCCGAGCGCTTGAACCTGCTGCGCAATCGCGCGCGCGGCGTCGGCAATGATGCGTCGGCCGGACCGTCGCTCTTTTCGCGCACGAACTTCGATGCGACCCGGGACGCCGCCGCGTTCGAGGCGGTGATGACCGCGCTCGAAGCCGAACCGGCCGTGCAGACCTCGCTCGACAACCAGGTCCGGCATACCGGCCGCCTGGAGCGACCTTCGCTGCAGGTCGGAATCTCGACCGAAGTCGACGCCGGCGTCTCGGAGTGCGCGACGCGCTGGCGGACGGTTCGCACGCTGTGCCACGAGCTGATGCACTCGCTCGCGCATCCCGACTTCGTCGCCGGCACCCAGTCCTCGCCGCGCTTTCCGAACGGCGTCAACTTCAACCAAGTGCTGGTCGAAGGGTTCGCGGAAGTGCTCGGCGTGCAGCTCTTCAACGACCTGCGCGTGAGCGCGGGCTCGGACGCGGCGCTGCTCGCCTCGCTCACGCAAGGCGTGACGGGCACGTGCGCTCCACCCACGACCGCCGCGACGCCGGGCTATGGGGCCGCGGGAACGAACGCGGACGCGATCCGGGCGCAAGTGCAAGACGACCGCTTCCGCGCCGCGTACTTCCTCGGCCGCATCTCGCTGATCGGTCTGTAAGGCGGCGATGTCGACGCAGCTCGAAGACGCGCTCGCCGCCCTGCTGGATTTCCGCCTGTCGGACTGGCACGGGCTGCCTGCGTGTCTCACCAGCGAGGTCGCGCGCATCTACGGCACACCGACGGCGTCGAGCGACACGTACCTCGGTTCGTATCCGGCGCTCCGCGAAGTCTACGACGTGCGGAACGCGGCGGCGAAAGGCCTAATCGTCTACTCCCGCGCGCTGCGCGTGATCGCCGTCGAAACCGCCGAACCGCCGCCATTCCAAGCGGCGCAGGCGCTCGGCGAACCCGACGCGCGCAAGCCCGGCGAATCGTCGCGGCCGGGTTCGCTCGTGCGCGAGCACCTGTACCTGCACGACGGTCTCGTGCTCACCGTCGCGGAGCCGCTCGACGAGCACGGCGGCGAGCCGAAGATCCTGCGCTGCCGCGGCATTCGCAGCCTAACCGCACCGCACGAGTACGGCGCCGAATACTACCTCGCCGAACAAAACCGCCTCGTCTTCGAATGACCGGTTGCGTCACTGCGACCTGTTCGGCCGGCATGCTGGATGGCTGTAGCGCCGCGCCAAGGCTTCTTCGCTGAACGCGCAGGATGGCAGCAGACGGGCGAAGCACATCGCTTGCTGATGTCCGTTCGCTCCGGGGGGAAAGCCGTCGTCGAGGCGTTGGTTGCCAATGGCGTCGACACGGCGTTTTGCGTTCCGGGCGAAAGCTACGTCGCGGTGCTCGACGCGCTGTACGACGCGCCCAGCGTGCGCGTCATCGCGTGCCGTCACGAAGCGGCCGCCGCCAACATGGCCGAAGCGCACGGAAAGCTTACCGGCCGCCCCGGTGTTTGCATGGTGACGCGCGCGCCCGGGGCGACGCACGCGAGCATCGGCGTGCACACGGCGCGGCAAGACTCGACTCCGATGATCGTCTTCGTCGGCCAAGTCGCGCGCGGGATGCAAGGGCGCGAAGCGTTTCAGGAGATCGACTACGCGCAGGTCTTCGGCGGGCTCGCGAAGTGGGCCGCGCAGGTCGACGAGGCGCGCCGCATCCCTGAGCTCGTCGCGCGCGCGTTCAGCGTCGCGATGTCCGGCCGGCCGGGGCCGGTTGTGCTCGCGCTGCCGGAAGACGTGCTGCGCGAGCAGGCCGACGCCGAAAACCTGGGCGCCGCGCAGCGGATCGTCGCGCAACCCGTGGCCGAGGATCTCGCGCGCTTTCGCGCGCTGCTCGCCGAGGCGAAGCGCCCGCTACTCATTCTCGGCGGGAGCGGCTGGAACGAGGACGCTTGCGCCGCGCTGCGCCGCTTCGCGGAACGAAACGCGCTTCCGGTCGCGTGCTCGTTCCGGCGCCAGTCGCTCTTCGACAACCGCGATCCGCACTACGCCGGCGACCTGGGCGTCGGGGCGAACCCCGCGCTCGCGCAGCGCGTGCGCGACGCCGACGTGATCGTCGCGCTCGGCGGGCGGCTCGGCGAGATCCCGACCGGCGGCTACACCTTGATCGAAGCGCCGCGCCCGAAGCAGCAGCTCGTCCACGTGCACGCCGATCCGGACGAGCTCGGCCGCGTCTACCAAGCCGATCTGCCGATCAACGCGGGCCCCGCCGAGTTCGCCCGCGCGCTCGATCAACTCGAGTCGATCCACCGCCCGCGCTGGGCGCAGTGGACTGCCGCGGCACGGCGCGACTACGAGGCGGCGCTCGAGCCCAGCATCCCGGGCGGCGCGCTCGACATGGCGCGCGTCGTGCGGTGGCTGAGCGAACGCCTGCCGGAGGACGCGATTCTGTGCAACGGCGCCGGCAACTACGCGACCTGGCTGCACCGCTTCTTTCAGTACAAAGGCTTCGGCACGCAGCTCGCGCCGACCAGCGGCGCAATGGGCTACGGCTTCCCGGCCTCGCTCGCGGCGAAGCTGCGCTGTCCCGAGCGCATCGTCGTCGCGTTCGCCGGCGACGGCTGCTTTCTGATGAGCGGGCACGAGCTCGCGACCGCGGTGCAGTACGGCATCAACGTGATCGTCCTGGTAGTGAACAACGGCATGTACGGGACGATTCGCATGCACCAGGAGCGCTCGTTTCCCGGCCGCGTCGTCGCGACCGACCTCGTGAACCCGGACTTCGTCGCGTATGCGCGCGCATACGGCGCGCACGGCGCGCTGGTCGAGCGCACCGAAGAGTTCGCGCCGGCGTTCGAGGCCGCTCTGCGGGCGGGCAAGCCGGCGTTGATCGAGCTGCGCACCGATCCCGAGATCATTACGCCGCGCACGACGCTGAGCGCGATTCGCGCAGAGGCGCTCGAACGCACGCCGCGGAGGTGAATCGGTGAGGCAGGACAATCTCTCCGCCGTGGAGCGCCCGTTGCTGGACGT